>Ga0180433_10000141_pt1 | contig 120836 bp, 115 predicted proteins | sample SS_ome_8_FD_132980 | JGI IMG/M metagenome (GOLD analysis project Ga0180433, IMG submission 132980) | Hypersaline lake sediment archaeal communities from the Salton Sea, California, USA - SS_1_D_1 metaG | ecosystem: Environmental > Aquatic > Non-marine Saline and Alkaline > Hypersaline >... | reverse complement strand
TGTGGCAACACCCGAACTCCGCCAATGCAGCCAAAAGAGAGGAGGCGGCACTCCCCTGGTAACATTTCTAAATGAGTGAACAACCCCTCTTCGGTAACATTTTCACTTGAGTTGACACGGGGGGTCTCCCCCTTTCCGTTCGCGGTCAGGCGCATATCACCACCCAGCGTTTGATGGGTAGGGCCCGCACATCTGCCTCACGTCGGACGATTCCATTCATGCACTGCATTGACTCCCCGTTGCGATTAGTATATTATGCAACTAATTGCAAAAACATTCCATTGCATTTACATCCTGATGCAGATCAACGAGAGCGACGGATGACAGTCTATCACTTCGATACGAATGCGCGGACAGGTCAGGTCGTGCTGTCCATGGAGGCACCCTGCGGGTCGAAGCAGGCCATCGGATGGCAGGGACTGGAGGACATGAGACAGTTCGCCGATATGCTCCTCGATTTCTATTGGCATCGCATGATGGAGAAGCTCGGAGTCGACGAAATATCGGACAGCCTAATTCATCAGGCGCTGGGTAGCGAGTGATGCGCCCGAGAGCGGCCCTCATTCCCCGAGAGGGAGGCCATGAATGACAGGAGGACTGTTGTGAGCAGAATAGCCAGACTGGTATCAGCGCTCTGCCTGACATGCGTGATTGCGGCAGGATGCGGCGGTGGTGACACCAGCCAGAGCCCGGAAGCCACGCCGGAATATCGCACCATTACAGACATGCGAGGTGTAGAGGTCCAGGTGCCCGCGGACATCTCCCGCGTTGTCGACCTCAGCGACGGGTTTACAGCGGGGATAATGACCATCCTCGGCGAGGCTGACAAGATCGTCGGTCTCGGTTCGCACTGCCCCCAGAAGGTCTACACCTACGACTATGAAGCCATTGGTGACCAGAGCTACACCTATGCCGACGGGGTGAATCCCGTGCTCTACCTCAACCCATCGTTCGGTGACCTGCCAGCCCTGACCACGTATGGACAGGCAACCAACTACGAGACACTGGCGAGCCTCGACCCGGACGTCGTCATCCTGAGAGTGGGCTCATGCTATGCGGATGATAACAGTGGCGACGAAGAGGTCCTGAACCGGAAGATTCGGACTATCGAATCTCTTGGCATTCCTCTTGTCCTCCTCTACGGGCCCCCTTCCTTCGAAGAGCCGACAGTCAGTGGACTGACAGAGGAAATCCGCATCGTCGGCCAGGTCTTCGGGAAAGAAGACAAGGCGCTGGAAGTGGCCAGCTACCTCGAGAGCGTGGTTCAAATGATCCGGGATCGAACGGCCGGAGTCTCAGAGGGGGACAAGCCGCAGGTCCTCATGTTCGGGCTGTCGCCGGAGGCCAGAGAGGGCGGCGGTGCCGGTACCGCTCACGGCGTCGACACCATCGAATCCTACTTTCTCGAAGACATAGTCAACGCCAGGAACGCCTTTGATGGAGTGGGGAGTTTCTCAGTACTGAGCACGGAACAAGTGCTCGCCCTGAACCCCGATGTGATCATTCTGCCCACGGCATGGGGCTACCATCCACCCAGCGAAGTCTACACCGCTCCATATTATCAGAATCTTCAGGAACTCGACGCGGTCAAGAACCGGCGGGTCGTTGCATTGCCCTGGACCCCGTGTAACTGCGCCAAGCGGGTCGAGTACCCGATAGAGGTCATGATCATGGCCAAGGCCTGCTACCCGGAACTCTTCGAGGATATCAAGGTCCACGAATGGGTGCTGGAGTTCTACCAAAACGTGTACGGAGTGGACGAGGAGACGGCCAAGGGCCTGCGCTCGGCGCAGTGGCTGGACTGGACCGTAGAGGAAGACTGGTAGGGAGCGGTCCAGGCCTTTGTTGATGGAAGACACTAAGGCCGAACTCGAACGCCACCTGGCCACGTTTCAGGAGACCAGGAAGGTTCTGATCATTGTATTCCTCTTCCTGTTGCTGCTTGTGGCTGTCGGTACGGCGCTCGCGCTCGGGGCATATGCCATTCCGGTTGGCGATGTGTACCACACGCTGTTTACCCATCTGAATCCTGCCGGTGACGTCGATGCGCTCAACAGCCTGCACAACACCGTTGTCTGGGATATCCGAATGCCCCGGATTCTCCTGTCGGTGACAGTCGGGGTTGCTCTCGCAGTCGCCGGCGGCGTCTTCCAGGGCTGCTTCAGGAATCCACTGGTTGAACCCTACATACTCGGTGTATCGTCGGGAGCCGCATTCGGGGCCGCCTTGGCAATAGTATTCCCCCTTTTCCTGCTTCCCCTCCAGCTATCGGCCTTCATCTTCGGTGCTATGGCGGTGTTTGCCGCCTATCTCCTTGCCAGAGTCAGGGGGGAGACCCCCACAGTCACTCTGATCCTGGCGGGAGTCATCATAGGCTCCATCTTCGCAGCCATGGTGTCGATCCTGAAGTACGTCGCGGTCGACGCCGCTCTCCGCGAGATTGTGTTCTGGCTGATGGGGGGGTTCTACTACGCCTCCTGGAAAGACGTCACAATGATTGTCCCGATCGTAGCCGCCTGCTTCTTCCTGCTCTGGTATCTGAGCTGGAAGCTCAACATACTCTCAATGGGGGATGAAGAGGCAAGGACTCTGGGAGTGAATCCCGAGCGTCACAAGCTGGTCTTTATCGTCGTGGCCACGCTGATTACGGCGATATCGGTGTCCGCTGTGGGGATAATCGCCTGGGTGGGACTGATGATGCCCCACGCCGCACGCATGATCCTCGGGCCTGACCACCGGTTCATGCTGCCGGCCGCAGCTATTCTCGGCGGGATATATCTCGTGATATGCGACACGCTGGCCAGAACGGTGACGAGCGCGGAGATACCGGTGGGCATCATTACTTCCATCCTCGGCGCTCCCTACCTCATCTATCTCATAAGAAACAAAGGAAAACTGGTATTCAGTGGGTGAGTGATGCTAGAAGTAGAGAATCTCCATTTCAGCTACAACAGCGGATTCCCGGTACTGAACGGAGTATCCTTCAAAGTCACGGAGGGTCAGGTCTGCGGCCTGTTCGGGCCAAACGGCAGCGGGAAGACGACTCTGTTCAAGTGTTGTCTCAAGTTCCTGAGCTACCCTGAGGGACGCATCTCCATGAACGGCGAAGACATCAGGAGAAGGTCGGTGAAGGATATGGCAAAGCTTGTCTCCTACGTTCCCCAGGAGCACAAGCCTCCATTCCCTTATCTCGTGAAGGACGTGGTCCTCATGGGCAGGACGCCACATCTCAGGGGTGTCTTCGGCGTCTCGCGGCACCACAAGAGGAAGGCGATCGAAGCCCTGGAGCTCATCGGCATCCTGGATATCGCGGACAAGCAGTACAGCCAGTTGAGTGGGGGGCAGCGGCAACTGGTGTTGATCGCTCGGGCCGTTGCCCAGGAGACGCCCCTCGTGTTTCTGGACGAGCCGACCTCGGCGCTCGATTTCAGCAACCAGATGAGGATATGGAAGATCCTGAGAAGGATAGCTGAGAACGGGACGACTATTGTGGCCTGCACTCACGATCCGAACCACGTGCTGTGGTTCTGTGATGAAGCCGTGGTCATGGGTGACCATTGCCTCGTCGCACAGGGACCACCCCGGGAGGTGCTTTCGGAGGCGGTCCTGGATCGAATCTACGAGAACGTATGCAGCGTGAGAGACCTGGAGCAGACCAAAATGGTGCTGCCACGGCACGTTGTCGACGGAAACGGTAGTACACAGACAGGAGGTAGACATGGACACGGTAATCACGGCATCGGCGCTGGAGCGAATTGACTGGAATGAAGAGTGGAAGAAGGTGCAGTTGAGAGCATCATCCCGGAAACGGCGCCCCGATCCGACTGAGTTCTGGAACCTGAAGGCGAAGCGATACGATCAGATGGAGAACATGGGGAACGAACGAGCGGAGCGAGTAATTGCAGGAATGGGTGTTGATGGGAATAGCTCGGTCATCGATATCGGCTGCGGGCCAGGTACCGTCTCCATTCCCCTGGCCAGGGTCGCTCGTACTGTGACAGCCATCGACCCTGCTTCAGGTATGATCGCCAGCCTCCAGGAGAAGGCCTCGGCCGCTGGTCTATCCAACATCCGCACCCTCAACAAGAGATGGGAAGACGTCCTGATTGGGGCCGATCTCGAACACCATGACGTCGTCGTTGCCTCCTACTCACTGGCCATGGACGATATCCGATCAGCGCTGGAGAAGATGGACGCTGTATCGAAGACGGGCGTCTGCCTGTTCTGGTTCGCCGGCAAACACGCCTGGGGCCGCGAACTTCTCTGGTCGAAACTATTCGGCGAGAGCTACGTAGCAGGCCCGGACCACATCTACCTGCTCAACGTGCTCTATCAGATGAGTATACATCCCAACGTTGAGGTCACGAGGCGAACGCACGAGCAACGGTTCCACAGTTTCGAGGATGCGGTGCAGCAATGGCGGGAGAACTTCCCAAAGCTTACGCCTGAGCAAGACGAGATCATACGCGAGTACGTCGAGAATGTATTGCAGCAGGAAGACGGCACGTACTGTTCCAGGACCGAGATAGTGACCGCCATGGTCTGGTGGAGGAAGGAGTGCTGTTGACCTCCAGACTACACTGACTCAGCAGAGCCGATGATCACACGGGACGGGCAAGCAGTCAAGAGGAGCGTAGCCGCTTGATCACGAGGGGCAGCCGGTCCAACAGGTCGCCCGCCACCATGCCCGCGTCGCCGAGTTCGGCCTTGACCATCTCGCCTGCTGCGCTATGGAGATACACGCCGCAGCACGCGGCGTCGAAATCCGAAAGCCCCTGGGCCATCAGTCCCCCAATCGTTCCGGCCAGCACATCCCCGGTGCCCGCCGAGGCAAGACCGGGGTTGGCCGAAGGATTCAGCATCGCTCTGCCATCCGGTGCCGCGACAACTGTGTAAGCTCCCTTTAGCACAACGACCTTGTCCCACTCGGCCGCCGATCGCCGGGCAACGCCCAACCTGTCCGCCTGTATCTCCTTCACCGAAAGGCCGGTAAGCCTGGACATCTCGCCCGGATGAGGCGTAAGCACAGCCGAACGGCTCAGGCTCTGCGGCCAGCCGGGCGTCCGGGCCAGAGCGTTGAGGGCATCCGCATCGAGAACGAGCCCTCGCGGCGCGTCGTCGGTCAGGGAGAACAGCGATTCCCTGACAAAGGCTTCTGTCGAGGCGTGCCGGCCCAGGCCGCAACCCATCATCAGCACATCGTAGCCATTAAGGGCCTCGCCCAAGACTGACGAACCTGCGGCATCGATAACGCCGGCCTCGGCCTCGGGCAGAGGAACATAGGTGGTCTCCACGAGCTTCGATGCCAGTATCGGCTGCAGGCTGCGGGCCGTCGCGAGTGTCACCAACCCCGCCCCCACCCTCGCCGCTCCGGTGCAGGCCAGGTAAGCAGCCCCTATGTAGTTGATCGAACCCGAGACCACCATGACCCTGCCGAAGGTCCCCTTGTTGGCGTTGAGCGGCCTGGCGGGCAGCAGATCGGCAACATGTTCCTTCGTGATCAGCTCAGTCTGGATGTCCGAGGCCAGGTCGGCCGGGATACCGATGTCTGCGACCACCAGCTTGCCTATCCTCTCAGCACCCGGAAAGCAGAACAGGCCTACCTTGGGGGCCCCGAGTGTTATCGTCGCATCACATAAGGGTGCCGCCTCGTCGACAGCGCCGCTGTCGGCATCCAGACCCGACGGTAGATCGAGGGACACGATCATGAGCCCGTCACGCTTTGCCCTCGCCTCCGCAACGCGATCCAGCACTTCCCTAACGGCCCCCTGGAACGGCCGCAGCTTGCCGATTCCGAAGAGCGCGTCCACGACTACTTCAGCCGCTCCCAGAAGTTCCTCAAGAGAACGGAACTCCGGATCGGACTCGGCATGCACTACAGGGACATCCCTCTCCACTATCAGGCCGAAGTTCTTGTCACCCTCGGTGCGGCGATTGCACAGGTACGCGGTGACCTGAGCCCCCCAGTCGTCGAGATGTCGCGCGGCGACGAGGCCATCGCCGCCGTTGTTGCCGGGACCCACCAGCACCAGTATCGGGCTGCCGGCTACGTTGCCTTTCAGTGTGCGGATTTCCTGGGCCGTGGCCAGGCCAGCGTTCTCCATCAGCATCTCCGATGGGACCCCGGCCTCCTCGGACCGTCGCTCGATCTCGCGCATCTCTTCGATGGTGACTAGCTTCAAGACCTACCTCCTACCACCGAGGCTACTGCGAAGTCCCGGGAATGTGACAGGCTGATGGCCAGGTCAGTGATGCCCATCTTCCTGGCCCTGGCCCGCCCCCTGCCGTGGAGAAACACAAGCGGTGCCCTTCGCTTGTCGGTCAGTATCTCGACGTCCTTCCACGAGACCCCCCTCCTGCCCGTCCCCAGTGCCTTCATGACCGATTCCTTGCCCGCGAATCGCACGGCCAGCTCCGGCACCCGGCCCCGGCAGAAGTCCAGCTCGGCCCTGGTGTACACGCGGTTGAGGAACCTGTCCCCCCAGCGGTCGATGGTCCGCTGGATACGATCGATCTCGACGATGTCTATGCCCGTTACATGCATTAGCTGAAAGACGGGAGCCCGGTGATGTCGCCAAGAGTATAGCACACGTCAACTCCTTGCATCACGACCCACCCTTCCCTACGCGAAGTTGACTTGCCCTCGGCATATTTGGTACACTTCTCCAGAACCCTTACCAAGGGGTCTCTCTCCGTCACCGTATGCCGGCACCCGCGCCGCGTTGATATGCCTTTCGTTTGTTGACAGGGTCGAACGGGAGTATCGGACAACAGGCGAACACGCGCCACCAATCCAACGCTAAGGAGGGGTTGAGTATGCCAAAGAAGGCGAAGGATGACGGGTTCCTCCCTCGATACCGGGTATTGGATCTGGCCGACGAGAAAGGCGTTTACTGCGGGAAGTTGCTGGGTGATCTCGGGGCAGACGTGATCAAGGTCGAGCCGCCATGCGGCGACAGACTGCGCTCCAAGGGGCCTTTCCACAAAGGCGACGTTCATCCCGAGAAGAGCCTCCCGTTCCTCTACTTCAATACCAGCAAGGGCTCGATCACGCTTGACATCGAAAACCCCACGGGCCAAGCCGTATTCAAGAAGCTCGCCGAGAAGGCAGACGTGGTGGTGGAGAGCTTCCCCGTTGGGTACATGGCCAGCCTCGGCCTCGACTATGCGTCGCTGAAGAAGGTGAACCCCAGAGTGGTCATGTGCTCCATAACGCCCTATGGCCAAAAGGGGCCCCAGAGCCACTACAAAGCGGTCGACATCAACATCATGGCCATGAGCGGCTATTCGCAACTGGTCGGGGAGCCCCACGACAAGCCGCTGACGCTGGGCGGCGAGCAATCGTACTATCCCGGCGCTCAGTACGCCGCTGCCGGCATCCTGGCCGCCCTCTTCCACAGGGACAACTCCTCCGGCAAGGGCCAGTACGTCGACATTTCCATGCAGGAAGCCATGATCACCTACTACCACGAGCAGATGCCCGTCGCAATGTGGAACAAGACAAAGGAGAACATAGCCAGAGTGGGCTCGATGGACGCCATGGTCACGCCCTGCGGGCTGTATCCCTGCAAGGACGGGTGGATATCCCTCTGCATAGTTACCCCGTTGGAGTGGGACACGCTCGCGCAATGGATGTACGAGGTCACCGGCAATGAAGAGGTCCTGCAGGACCAGTACAAGGGCGGTCTGATATCTCGAATGCCTGTGCGCGATATGGTCAATGTCATGGTCATAGACTTCACAGACAGGCTGACCGCGCGCGAGCTTTTCCTGGAGGGACAGAAGAAACGGCTGGTGGTGATGCCGGTCAACAACGTGCCCTCCCTGCTGGACGACGACCAGTTGAATTCCCGCAACTTCTGGGTGCAGCTCGACCATCCGGTGGTCGGCAAGATGAAGTACCCCAGAGGGGCGCTGTACAGCGACGCCATACCCGATCCGGCAAAGGCCGCGCCTCTGCTGGGAGAGGACAACGAGCGCATCTACTGCGGCGAGCTGGGGTATTCCAAAGATGACCTGGCGGTCCTGAGAACCGCCGGAGTAGTCTAGGGCAACCGGAGAAGTCTGAAAGGAGCGGAGGATTACTATGGCGAAGAAGGCTCTCGAGGGCATCAGGGTTATCGAGTTCGGTCTGTACATCGCTCTACCTCTGGCTACGCGCCTCCTGGCTTCGATGGGCGCAGAGGTCATCAAGGTCGAGACCCTCACCTCATTGGATATGTCATGGTTCGGCCCGATATTCGCGCCGGGCTCGCTGCAGCTGGAGTACAGGCCCCTGAAGCGCAACGTTACGTTGGACGTGCGCAAGCCCAAGGGCAAAGAGGTCATGGAGAAGCTCATCAAGGAGAGCGACGTTCTCATCACGAATCTGGGCGAGGGAGCGCTAACCAAGTACGGCCTGACCTTCGACCACATCAGGTCACTCAAGAAGAACCTCGTCATCGTGTGGCAGACGGGTCTCGGGAGCACCGGCCCATATGGAGGCTACAAGGCCTATGGCCGTCTGATGCAGCACGCATGCGGCATATCGACCATGAGCGGTACCCCGGACAACCTGGGCGTCGCCAACATATCGTATTCTGACTATCACACGTCGGTGTTCAACGCCATGGGCATCATCGGAGCATTGGAGCGCCGGCGCCGTACCGGCGAGGGATGCTTCATCGAGTGCCCTATATATGAATCGGGCGTCGTTACTGCAGGCCCGGCTTTCCTCGATCACCAGTCCAATGGAACCGTGCCGGAGCGCGCGGAGAACCGGCACCGCTTCTACGCCCCCCACGGGCTCTACCCCTGTAAGGGACAAGACAGGTGGTGCAGCATAGCGGTTACCACGGAAGAAGAGTGGAAGGCATTCTGCAAGGCCATCGGCAATCCGGCATGGACGAAGTCGCCTAATTACGCCACAGCCGCCGACAGGGTCAAGAACGTGGACAGGCTCGATGAGCTTGTCGGCGCATGGACTTCGAAGCGCACTGTCTACCAAGTGATGGACAGAATGCAGAACGCCGGGGTACCATCGGGAATCGTGGCCAAGGGCGAGGACCTGGCAAGAAGTGAGCAGCTCAAGAGCCACGAGTTCTACAAGGAGACCGAGTACTACTCCGCGGACTTCGAGAAGCCGGGCGTGAAGTGGCCGGTCGCGGGCAGGTCCCCGGTATTCTCGGAGCCCATCTACTTCTCCGATACCCCAGTCATGTTCGGTCCCATGCACAAGGTGGGCCAGGACAACAACCACGTCTACGGCAAGATCCTTGGCATGTCCAAGGAGGAGATAAGGCAACTGACCAAGGAGGGCGTTTTCGCCTAGATACCAAGCGTCCGAGAAAGGTTTCTAAGGAGGGCAGCAAATGAAAGCCATAGATATGGAATGCCTGATGAGCACCAAGGAAGGCGCGGTGAGTAGAGACCCGGCAATGATCGAGGCGTTGGCAGCCTATTTCAAGACTGCAGGGCTTCGCATCAAGACCGAGGACGAGCAGGCCCAGGACTGGCGCGATGCTGGCGTCCAGGTCGTCATACTCTGCGCCACGGGCAAGCCCTTCGGCTTCACCGAGTGGGAGCATATACAGGACAGGCACAACTACGTCGGCCAACTCAAGAAAGACTACCCGGATGTCGTGCTCGGCTTCTGGGTTGGCATTCCCATGGACTGGGGCGCATATAAGGCGCTGAAAGAGGTAGAGCGCTGCATCAAGGACCTCGGCAGCTTCGGCCTGTTCGTGTCCGGCATGGCGGGAATCCCGGCCAACGACAAGACATGGTGGCCGTTCTACGAAATGTGCGCCGATGCCGGTGTTCCGATAAAGATCACGGTCGGTGCCACCGCCGGCGGTGCGGGACAGGGCGGTGGCATGGGAATCCGGTTGGTGACCGAGAACCCCATCCCCAACATAGACGATGTCGCTGCAGCGTTCCCCAATCTGACGATTGTCGGCCATCACTACCCGTGGCCGTTCCACGAGGAGATGGTAGCCGTCATGATCCACAAGCAGAACGTGTTCTGCGAAGTGCACGGCTGGCGGCCCAAGTACTTCCACGAGACGTTCAAGAGGGAGGTCAATACCAGGGTCAAGGACAAGATCATGTTCGGCTCCGACTACCCGTTCTTCCCTTACGAGAAGCTGTTCACCGACTGGGAAGCAGGCGAGTACAAGCCTGAGGTCCTCGAAAACGTCTATTACAAGACCGCGCAGCAGGTACTCGGGCTGAATAAGTAGGGCTGACTCGCCCAACCCGATACTCCCGAAACGGAGGCTGGCTACATGGAATTCAGTTTCACGCCAGAGCAGGAGCGCCTGCGCCTGGAGGTTCGCGAGTTCCTCCAGAAGAACGTGACCGAAGAGTGCAGGCTCGATCTCAGATACGACCATCCGTACAGCGAGGACACGTGGAAGCTGCTTCGCGGGCTGGGCGAGCGAGGCTGGCTGACGCCAGCCTGGCCCAGGGAGCTGGGCGGCATCGGCGCGACCCCTATCGACAACTACGTCATACAGGAGGAAATCGCCTACGCCTTCGCGCCGGCGCCATTCGCCATCATCGCTCCTATGGTGGTGGGGCCGACCCTTCTGCTCCACGGCAGCGAGGAGCAGAAGAAGAAGTACCTGCCCATGATCGCCCGTGGCGAGGTCGAGTTCTCCATGGGCTACACGGAACCAGGGGCTGGCTCAGACCTAGCTTCACTTCAGTTGAAGGCCGAGGACAAGGGTGATCACTGGCTGCTCAACGGGCAGAAGATGTTCAGCACCAAGGCGGACTTTGCCGATTACGGCTGGGTCGCAGCCCGTACGGACCCGGACAACCCCAAGAAGCACAAGGGTATCTCGCTGTTCATAATCGACCTCAAGAACACGCCGGGGCTCACGATCCGTCCGGTGTACAACATGAGCGGCTACCACTCCACAGAGGTCTTCTATGACGACGTCAAGGTGCCCAAAGAGAACATAGTCGGTGAGATGAACCAGGGGTTCTACATCATAGGTGCTGCCTTGCTATTCGAACGAGCCGTTACCATCAGAGGGTTCTACCGGCCTCTAGAGATGCTGGTCGAATATGTGAAGACCGCGAAGCGCCACGGCAAGCTGCTGGCCGAAGACCCGATGGTACGTCGCAAGCTGGCGGAGATCGAGATGAAGTTCGCCGTCACCGGCGTGGTGGCGCGGCGGTTGTCCTGGATGCAGGAGAGGAAGCTCTTCGCGCTGAACGAGACCGCCATGTCGAAGCTGATGAGCACTGAGTTAGTCTACGATCTGGCGAATGCCGGAATGCAGATACTCGGGCACTACGGCGAGCTGACCTCCGATTCGAAGCACGCGGAACTCACGGGCATCTTCGCGCACCTGTACCAGGAATCGCCGCATTACAAGATCGCGGGCGGAACCTCGGAGATACAGAGACAGATAATCTCTACGCGGGGACTGGGGATGCCGCGAGGCTAGACCGGCAGTCCGCCGGAACCACGTACGATAGCGTCCTAGGAAGTCGGGCAACTGTGGCAAATACGAGGGGCTCCCCCTTGAGCGACACGGAATCCAGGGATACGGGCAAGATAACGGGCTGTGTTTTCAATATCGAGCGGTTCGCCACTCGCGATGGCCCGGGTATCAGGACTACTGTCTTCCTGAAGGGCTGCCCCCTGCGTTGCCTCTGGTGCAGCAACCCCGAGTCTATGAAGCCCTTCCCACAGATGATGTACTTCGAGCGCCTGTGCCAGCGCTGCTATCGCTGCGTTGCTGCTTGCACATACGGTGCGACGAAGGTCAACGCCGAGGGAGCCATAGAGATAGACCGCGGTCTGTGTACCGATTGCGGCAAGTGCGTCGAGGCTTGCCCCGCCAAGGCGCGGGAGATCACCGGCAAGCTCATGACGGTTGACGAGGTCCTGGAGGAGGTGAAGCAGGACAGCCTCTTCTATCAGAACTCGGGAGGCGGCGTCACGGCCTCCGGCGGAGAGCCGACGCAGCAGCCTGAATTCGTCAGAGAGCTGTTCAGACGCTGTCAGGATGCCGCCATTCATACTTGTCTCGATACGTGCGGCCTCGCAAGAGCGGATATCCTACAGAGCGTACTGGAGTTCACGAACCTTGTGCTCTTCGATGTCAAGCACATGGATTCCGCGAGACACAAGGAACTGACGGGCGCGGACAACTCATTGATACTGGATAACCTGAGGATGGTCGCTGGCCAGGCCAAGCCAGTGATAGTGAGGATACCCCTGATCCCAGGGTACAATGACTCCGAGGAGAACCTGAGCGCGCTCGCCGGACTCATGAACGAGCTCGGCCTGAAGCGAGTGGATATTCTGCCGTATCACAACTACGGGCTGAGCAAATACGAGCGATTGGGAATGGCGTGTGAGCTCGAGGACCTGGAGCCACATACCGAAGCGCAGATCGAGGGAGTGAAATCCCTCTTGGAGTCATTCGGGTTGGAGGTAGGGGTCGGCTGATTCCGCAGAAGGAGGAGAGTATGGACTACGCCTTGAGCGAGCAGCAGGAGATGCTTAAGAATACGGCCCGCGACTTCCTGGATAAGGAGTGCACCAAGACCTTCATCCGGGAAATGGAGAGGGACGACAAAGGGTACTCGCCTGAGCTGTGGAAGAAGACGGCGGACCTGGGCTGGATGGGCCTGGTCTTCCCTGAGGAATACGGCGGCAGCGGGCTCGATTTCGTTGATCTCACGGTGTTGCTCGAAGAGATGGGACGCGCCCTGGTCCCCGGCCCGTTCTTCTCAACCGTCGTCACCTGCGGACTCGCGATACTGAGACACGGGAACGAACAGCAGAAGAAGGAGTTCCTGCCGAAGATAGCGAACGGCGAAATGATCATGGCATTGGCCTTGATGGAGGCCGGCGCCAGCTATGATCCGGCGGACATAGCCGTCAGCGCCTCTGCCGAGGGGGACGACTTCGTAATCAACGGCACCAAGCTTTTCGTGCAGGACGCGCATGTCGCTGATTTCCTTCTCGTCGCTGCACGGACCAAGGCTGACGGCATTACGCTGTTCCTGGTCGACGCCAGGAGCCAGGGCATAACGTGCAACGTACTCAAGACATTCACAGGGGACAAGCAGTGCGAGGTTATCTTCAACAGCGTTCACGTGCCCAAGGCCAATGTGATCGGCCAGCCCGACAAGGGCTCAAGCATTATCGAAGACATCATCCAGGTCTCGGCATTCGGGCTCTCACCGTGGATGGTTGGAGGAGCCCAATATGTGCTGGAGATCGCTACCAACTACGCCAAGGAGAGGACACAGTTCGGGCGGCCCATAGGCACCTTCCAGGCCATACAGCACAAGTGCGCCAACATCCAGGTTGACGTGGCCGGGGCCAGGGACATAGCCTATCAGACGGCGTGGAAGCTGAGCGAAGGGATGCCCTGCAGCAAGGACATCTCGATGACGAAGGCCTGGATCAGCGAGGGCTACAGAAACGCCTGTGTGGAGGGCACGCAGATCCACGGAGGCATAGGCATCACGCAGGACTGTGACATGCAGCTGTACTATCGTCGTGCCAAGGCGATGGAGATAGCCTTCGGAGACGCCGACTACCACCTGGAGCTGGTAGCCCGTGAGATGGGCCTGTAGCTAGAGATCGATTGTCATACCCTCGTAGGCAACGTCGAGGGTGGCGTCCAACTCTTTCGCGACCTCCAATGCCTCACTCCTTATCTCGTTCTCGAACATGGGCGAGACGTGTATCAGAAGCACCAGAGGAAGGTAGTCCTTCTGTCGCTTGAACTCCGTGAGTTCCTCGGCCAGCAGCCCCGGAGTGAGATGACCCGTCTGCTTGCCGTGTTTGACAAGCCGGTTGGGCAGAGTCACATCGGCGATCAGCAGCTGGGGCGATACAGGGCTCAATCCCCGCGCCAATCCGGGCCCTGTATCACCTGTGAAGAAGAAGCTCTTGCCGTCCGCTGACGTGACCTGATAGCCCACAGTATCCACGGCGTGCTGCATGGGAAGGGGTATGACCTTGTGGCCCTCGACCTCGGCTTCCTTGCCGACCTCCAGGGAGCGATACTCGACAGGCGGGCGGTCAGGTGTCTTGATCTCGTCGAACCTCGGATACACCACGCCGTTGAGCACGTGCTTGCCGATAGCCTCCAGGGTGCCCGGCAGAGAGCAGATACGCACGGTCTGCTGGAAGTAAGACATGTTGATGGCAATGGCGGCCACGTCCCTTATGTGATCGTAATGGCAATGGGAGATCAGGATCGAGCCTATCTTCTTCTGCTCATCGAAAGACAGGCTCGATGTGAGAGCCCCCGTGTCTATAGCCAACACGTCATCAACCAACAGACACACCATCCCGGTTGTGGTGGATTCAACGTTGTGCGCCCCTAGAACCCTGATCCGCATGACACTCCTTCCTTTCGCAAGGCTACCGGCTAGTCGGTCACGAGCAGAGGATTGAAGCGGGTGTCGTAGTCGTAAGTATCGATGCCCTCTTTCCGCTTCAGGTAGTTCACCAGGGCATACGTGCCCGGTGTAGCCACGACCTCGTACCCGGTCTTGAGCAGCCAGTGAGTAATGATGGTACTACCGAGAACAGCCGCTGGCAACGCGCCGCCGAAGGCGATGGCTATGAACACGGCGGCATCGAGACCCTGACCCACCACCGTCGAGCCTATGGTCCTGGTCCATAGGAAACGCCCCCGGGTCTTGACCTTCATCTTGGCCAAAATGAACGAGTTGGCGAACTCGCCGACAAGATAGGCCGAGAACGAGGCCGCCAGGAGTCGAGGGGTGTAGCCCAGCACTCGATCGTAGGCCTCACCCAATTCGGCGTCGGCTGCCGGGATCAGTCCGGCAGCCCAGAAGACGAGGACGGCCACCGCATTGCAGGCAAACCCGAGCCATATCACTCTTCGCGCCTGTCTGTATCCATATACCTCGGTCAGGATGTCACCGAAGATGTAGCTGAGAGGGAAAACGATAATCGCGGCTGGCAGGAACTCGAACAGCTTCAGAGGGCCAACCTCGACCGGGCCAAAGCCAAGCCCCACCAGCTTCACTGCGATGATGTTGGCAACGATCAGGCAGGTGATGAAGAGAACTGCGATCACTAGGAAACGTTGTGAGATCACCATTGAGACCTATATCCAGCGCAGGGAGCGGAAGAAAGCCAGCATCGCGACGATAATCACCACCATTGCGATGATCACGCCAGCGAAGGCCCCAGGGTTGCCTCCCTGCATCGGCCAGATGTTCATCCCAACGATGCTGGCGACGAGCGTCAGCGGGAGCATGATTACCGATATGATAGTCAGTACCCGGATTACCTCATTGATTCTGAAGGAGGTCAGGGTGTTGTTCGTGTCGCTCAGACCTTCGACGACTTCCTTGTAGTCCTCCAGCGTGTCCCTTATCTTCCGAAGGTGGTCCGCGATGTCGCCAAAATATACCTCCGGGTCTTCCTTGAGTATCGGCCACTCTTCCCGCTCGAGCACCTCGACGGCGTCGGTCTGTGGTCTGATTATGCGCCTGAACGAGATGATGTCCCGGCGGAGTATGGCCACGTCCTGTACCGTGCCCCTTGGTCTCTCGCTGAATATGCAATCCTCGACCGCCTCGATATTATCCCCGATCTTGTTGAGGATCGGAAAGCAGTAGTCCACCAGCCTGTCAAGGACCCGGTACAGCAGATACCCCGAACTGTGACCCATGTTCTCCTGCAGCACCTTCTCGTTCGTTTGACATGACCTGAACAGGGTCACCAGCGGCTTGAGGTCCCCCTGATGCAGAGTTATCAGATAGTCCTCGCCGACGAATATGGAAACCTGGCTGGCAGTAGTGACCCTGGCCTGGGGGTTGAATACAGGGAAGTGGAAAACCATGAACAAGTACTCCCCGTACTTGTCGATCTTCGGCGTCTGTGTCTTACTCAGGCAGTCGTCCAGATCGAGGGGATGGAACGGGTAGCGGGCAGCCAGGTACTGCGTCTCTTCCCTGGTGGGGCGCTCGATGTTGACCCACGTCAGCTTGTTGTGGGTAAGCGTATCTATGCTGGGGCCCTTGTCGACAACAAGGGCCTGAGCGGCCCTGGTATCAGCAAGCCTCCCTAGGTGGGTCCTGGGCAGCCGTCGCATCCTCATGACTGAAACACCGACAGGGTCTGGTCATGTGCCGGACGATACGTAGCGTTCCGCGTGTATGGCGGCCGTGGCACCGTCACCCGCCGCACACACAACCTGCCTCGGAGACCCAACGCGCACGTCGCCGGCGGCGAACACACCGGGTATGCTGGTCTCCAGCTGATCATTGACTCTGACGAAGCCCTCCGGGGTGAGGTCAACCAGGCCCGAAAGGTACGCCGTATTGGGCCGCCACCCCACGGCAACGAAGACGCCCGAGACACCCAGTTTCGATTCCTCTCCCGACTTGACGTTGCGAAGGTTCAGCTCGCGCACCTGGCCGTCCCCGACGATGGAATCCAGCACCGTGTCCCAAACGAACTCGATTCGCGGATTGGCAAGCGCCCGCTCCTGCAGGATCTTAGTCGCCCTGAGCTCGTCCCGCCTGTGGATGACGACCACCCGCGAGGCGAACTTGGTCAGGAAGAGCGCATCGTTCAAGGCCACATTGCCCCCACCCACGACGGCAACCACCTGGTCCCTGAAGAACGCCCCATCGCACATCGCGCAGTAGGACACCCCTCGTCCAACCAGCTCTTCCTCACCGGGCACCTTCAACTTGCTGTGCTCCGATCCGGCGGCGATGATCACAGACCTCGCCGCGTAGTCGCCTTCGCTCGTCTTCACAATCTTCCGATCGTTACCGACCTCCAGCCCGAGCACTTCAGCCATCACGATCTCGAGACCGAACTTCTTCGCCTGCTGCTCGAACAGCACGCCCAACTCAGCGCCCGATAAGCCTTCCGGGAATCCGGGGTAGTTCTCCACGATCTCGGCGTTGACGATCTGCCCACCCGGCAGGCCCCTGTCGACTAGGACTGTCTGCAGCCTCGATCTGGCGGCATAAATGCCAGCGCTCAGGCCCGCCGGACCACCCCCGATGATGACTAACTGATACGACTTGTCCACGTTCTGTTGACCCGAGCTACAGGACGGACTCGAGGCCCTCCTTCAACTCTGACTTGGGCTTGAGGCCAACCATCTGCTTCATCGGCTTACCATCCTTGAACAGCAGTATGGTCGGAATGCTGCGGACTCCGTACTCGCTCGCCACTCTGCGGTTTTCATCCACATTCACCTTGGCAAAGCCGACCCGGCCCGCGTACTCCTCAGCAAGCTCATCGATTACCGGGGCCACAGCGAGACACGGCCTGCACCAGGGGGCCCAGAAATCCACCAGATAGGGCTCCTTGGCCTGCAGGACGACCCGGCTGAAATCACCATCATTCACATTGACTGACCCGGCCATTATTCCTCCGAACGTGTCTTGATCCAGGCGCTAGCCACCGCGGATCGCCTCGACCACTCCCTGGTCCACCGCTCTCTTGGCTGCGGCCACAGCGCTCCTGATCGCCTCGGCTTCACTACGCCCATGGGCGACGACCACGTTCCCGTTGACACCGAACATGAGTGCGCCGCCATACTCCCGATAGTCCAGCATGCCAATGACGGAACGGAACGTAGGCTCAAGCAGGTGGGCAGCCTGCTGAAGCTGATGGTTCTCAGCTACGGACTTCCTCAGAGCGCCCAACAGCATCTCGCCCAAACCCTCGCCAAGCTTCAGCAGCACATTTCCGGTGAACCCATCAGTAACGATCACATCCGCCCTGCCGCTGGCTATATCCCTCCCCTCTACATTGCCTATGAAATTCAGGTCGGTCTCCCGCAGCATCTTGTTTGTTTCGAGCACGAGTTGGTTGCCTTTGGTGTCCTCCTCGCCGGTGGACAGGAGACCGAGTCGCGGTCTCTCCATGTTGAATATTCGCTGCATGTATATGCTGCCCATTTCGGCGAACTGAACCAGGGCAGGCGGCTTGCAGTCCGAGTTGGCCCCCAGATCGAGGCAAAGGACCGGGCCAGCGGGGAAGGGGAACACCGCTCCCAGCGCCGGACGGTCGAGGTCCCTGCACCTGCCCACCATCAGGCAGGCCGCGGTCATCACAGCGCCCGTGTTGCCGGCGGATACGAAGGACTGTACCTCTCCCCTCTTCAGCAGGTCGATGCCCACCACTATGGATGAGTCCCTCTTCTCCCTGATGGCCGAGACCGGGCGCTCGTCCATGGCCACAACCTGACTGGCATGTACCACGTCCACGCTCGAGTTGTTGCAGCCATGCTTCTCCAGGAGCGGACGTATGACTCCCTCCTGCCCAACGAGCACGACCTCGATGCCATCCTGCTGCGCCGCCTCAATTGCCCCCTTGACTATCTCCTCGGGGGCATGGTCACCACCCATAGCATCCAGCGCTATTCTGGCCTGCTTAGACGCTTCGCTCTTCGCCACTCTCGGTTCCCTCCCACAGATCGCATCGCCCGCCCCAGCGGGCGACGACGTCTCCGTTCTCTGAAAGCTCCGCTATCTCACAGAGCCTTGTGCAAGCGGTGCATTCGAAAGACGAAGCTCGATAGTCGGTCTCGCTGATCTCAAAACCCTTAAAAGCGCTCAACCCCCGAGTCCCTGCGAACTCCTCCGCTACAACCAAGGCCATGCCGATAGCGCCCATGGCTTCCTGCCGTTCAGGTACGATTATCGGCATGCCGAGGCTGTCCTCGAGCGCGCGCACGATACCCCCGTTGAACGCCACGCCCCCGTGAAACAGAACGGGAGAGAGTATCTCCTTACCACGGCCAACGTCACTGAGGTAGTTGTGGGCCAATGCCCGACACAGGCCTGAAACGATGTCCTCCCGGGCGTGGCCCATCTGCTGCTTATGGATCATGTCGGATTCTGCGAAGACGGTGCACGTAGCTGCGATACGCACAGGGCGGCTCGAAGACAATGCGAGCTCCGCGAGATCAGCCACAGAGATACCCAAACGCAGCGCCTGCTGATCGAGGAAGCTGCCCGTCCCCGCCGCACATACCGTATTCATGGCGAAGTCGACTACCATGCCGTCACGGATGATGATCAGCTTGGAGTCCTGGCCGCCGATTTCGATGACAGTGCGGACATCGGGGCAGAAGTGCGCGGCCGCCACCGCCTGGGCCGTGATCTCGTTCTTGACGATATCCACCCCTACCACAGCCCCAACAAGGTAGCGGGCACTGCCCGTGGTCCCGACCCCTCCCAGTCGCACTCCCGGCCCGAGCTGCTTCTCAAGCTCTCTGAGCCCCCGCTGCACAGCGCCAACCGGGTCTCCTTCGGTGCGGTCGTAGCTGGTGAAAACCACCTCATTGCTCTCATCCAGAAGAGCGAACTTCGTGGTCACCGACCCAACGTCTATGCCTAGGAATGCTTTCATGAGCCTCCGCAACTGCGCAATTCGCGACTAAGTATAGTTACTACCCATAAACGGGTCAAGTCAACCGGCTGAGTTCGGCAAGCGTACGCGGGCCTGCCTATCCGGTCACGTTCTCGATGTGCTCCAGCCGCACAACACGCCCGCCCGAGCCCAGCTCCACCCCCACCACCTCTATGCGCCAGGACTCGGGCGGCTCGTCCAAGCCCTGTATGTACGCATCAGCCAAGAGAGCAAGCCTATCCCGCTTCAACGGGGTCACAGACTCCTCGGGAGTGCCGAAACCGCCACCCGTTCTGGTCCTGACCTCGACAAAGACAAGGCAGTCATCCTGCCATGCGATGATGTCAAGCTCGCCCTCACGGCACCGGTAGTTCCGCTCGACGATGCAGTAGCCCGACCGGAGGAGGTGCTTCTCGGCGATATCCTCGCCCCTCGCACCCGTCTCGCGTCGCCTTTCCGGCGATCCGTTCGCTCTCATGATCTGCCCATTCCGCAAGCAGCCAAGTGAAGAACGGGCGGCCCCCTTCCTGGCCTGCAATCCAAACGCCAACCATCAGGACAGCTTCTGCAGCGGAGCCAGGCTCAGCAGAAAGCGCTTGACGCCCGCGCCGCCCTTGAAGGCAATAGTCACCTCGTGGTCGCCCGACGATGGAAGGCAGCTGACTACGATCCCCTCTCCAAACGCCGCATGGCTGACGTGGTCGCCGGCTTTGAGGTCCGGCACGGAGGGAGAAGATCCGGTGCGTCCTCGCACCGGCACGCGCTCCGCAATCGCGGACGACGCCTCCTCGGTGCGAATGCCGGGTGAGGCGGTCAGGTGCGATGGTATGTCCTCCAGGAAGCGGGAGGGCGGATTGTGGGCGACGCTCCCCATTAGCGCCCGGCGCAACGCGTAGACCAGATACACCTTCTCCTTGGCCCTGGTTATGCCCACGTAGCAGAGGCGGCGCTCCTCCTCCATCTGACCGGGGTCGGGGAGCGACCTGAAATGCGGCAAGACCCCTTCCTCCACGCCCACTATGAACACCACCGGGAACTCCAGCCCCTTCGCCTGATGCAGCGTTATCAGGGTGACCGCGTCGCCCTTCTCGTCCAGCTCGTCCACGTCGGAGACCAGCGCCACCTGCTCCAGGAAGTAGTCGAGCGCCTCACTCGGATCGAGGTCCTGGTAGCCGGCAGCCACGCTGCGCAGCTCCATGACGTTCTCCCAGCGTTCCTCACCCTCCGTCCCTTCGCGAATGTACTTGGCATAGCCGGTACGGTCGAGCAGCGTATCGAACAGCTCCAGCAGGTTGAGCTCCCCGAACTTGTCGATCAGCTCGTCCAGCACTTGCACGAAGCCGGTCAGCGCCTTGGCGCTTCGCTGCGGGAACGGTGTCTCCTCCTGGCCCTCGGCGACAAGCTGCAGCGCCGTGTACTGAGGGATACCCCTCTCGTTGGCCCACGCGTTGAGATCGGCCACCGTGCGCTGGCCGATTCCCCTGCCGGGCACGTTGATCACCCGGGCCAGGCCCACGCTGTCGTACGGGTTCCTTATGAGTCTCAGATACGCGAGCACATCCTTGACCTCGCGCCGCTCATAGAAGCGCGTTGCACCGACTATCCTGTAAGGCAGCCCATAGCGGACGAAAGCCTCCTCCAGAGCGCGCGACTGGGCATTGGTGCGGTACATCACCGCCAGGTCCCTCGACCTGTGCCGTCCGTTCGCAACCAGACGTTCGACCTCGTTGACAATGAAGTGGGCCTCCTCCTGCTCGTTGTACGTCTGGGCGACGATTATGGGTACACCCTCCTCGTTCTCGGTCCACAGCGTCTTCTGCTTTCTCTGCTGGTTGGCAGCGATGACGTGGTCAGCGGCCTGCAGAATCGTCTGTGTGGAGCGGTAGTTCTGCTCCAGGAAGACGACCTTCACGTCGGAGTAGTCTTTCTCGAAATCCAGGATATGGCCCAGATCGGCGTGCCGCCACGAGTAGATGGACTGGTCGGGATCGCCGACCACGCACAGATTGCGGTACTTGTCCGCGAACAGCTTCGACAGAATATACTGTGCCCTGTTCGTGTCCTGGAATTCATCGATCATCACGTGGAGATAGCGGGACTGGTACTTTCCGAGTACCTCGGGCTCCCTGCGAAACAGGTGCACCGTCCTCATTATGAGATCGTCGAAATCCAACGCGTTGTTCTGCTGCAGGCGCGCCTGGTACCGCTCGTAGACCCGCTCCACGACTTCCTCGAAGTAGCTGCCTACCGTAGCCTTGTAGTCCGCCGGAGCGAGCAGCCGCGCCTTCGCGGAGGAGATCGCCGAGCCGATGCCACGGGGCGTGTACTGCTTGGGGTCCAGCCCGATGTCCTCGATCGTGTGCTTGAGGAGGGTCATCTGGTCGGAATCGTCGTAGATCGCGAAGCTTCTGTCCAGGCCGAGGTGCCCGGCCTCGATCCGTAGAATCCGGGCGCAGGTGGCATGGAATGTGCCGATGGTAGCACCCTCTATAACCTGTCCCACGAGACCCTGAACCCTGTCACGCAGCTCGCGCGCCGCCTTGTTGGTGAAGGTAACTGCCATGATGCGATAGGGGCTGACGCCACACACGTTGATGAGGTAGGCAACGCGGTGAGCGATCACCCTGGTCTTGCCCGACCCGGGGCCCGCGACGATGAGCACAGGTCCCTCTATGGCCTCTACGGCCTCTCTCTGCGCAGGGTTGAGTCCAGATAGGATGTCCATGTCGTGCAACTCAAGGGCCCGCCGCCCGGTGAGTGCGGCTCATAGCCCAGGCTAGTAGGTGAACAAGGGCTGGTCTTTGGTGATGATGCGCGTATCGCTGGCCATCTCGGTTCGCAGCTGCTTGGGCAAGCTGAAGATGCCTTGGTGGGTCACGCCGTCGTAGAACCGGAGCGGCTTGCTTACGCGTTCGGCAATCCTGCCGTCAACCTCATCGGGTGAGAGCCGGGTGGGATCGACATCGCGGGAGGCGACCGCGAATCCCCAGGTGCCGCCGAAGGCCGGCACCTCAGTAAGATACGGGGCCACCATCTCAAACGCGGTCCGCAGTGTTCGAATGACGGCAGAGAAGCCATAGGAGATGACCATGCTCGTGGAGCCAGCCTGAAGGGACATCATGCCCCCCGGCGCCAGCCTGTCCAGCAGGCCCCGATAGAACTCCTTCGTGTACAGAAGATAAGCCGGCCCCTCCTCGAGCGGCTCCGTCAGATCGATGATCACTACGTCGAATCTCAGCTCGGTCTCCTCGAGGTACTTCATGGCGTCGAGGCGCAGCAGCTCGGTCCGGCCGTCATCGAAGGCCCCATCGCTCAGAAAGGGGAGGTGCTGCCTGCAGACATCCACAACCTGCTTGTCGAGATCGACCATCACGGCCTTCTTGACGCTCCGATGGGCCAACACCTCGCGCAGGGTTGCCCCCTCCCCACCACCGGCTACAAAGACCGTCTCCGGCTTCGGATGGGCAATCATGACAGGATGCACCAGCGCCTCATGGTATATGAACTCGTCGAACTCGCTGCACTGGATCTTGCCATCCAGTATCAGACACTTCCCGAAGCCCGGGCTGTCCAGGACCTGAATCGACTGGTATTCGGATTCGCCAGTGTAGAGTATGTCGCTTATGCTGAACTGCTGAATGAAGTGGGGGGTTACGAACTCCCAGAACCAGTTCGTCTCCATTCCCTTCATCTGCTAGAACCCCCTTTTCAACTCGACGATGGCCGGGTTTTTGCACTCCAGCTTCTCGACTATCGTCCCCGCGACATCGTCCGGCTGGAACGGATCGCCGTAGGTGAATATGTCGATCGCAGCGTAGCCGTACTCCGGCCACGTGTGTATGCACAGGTGCGCCCCGGTGATGAGCACGACACCACTCAGGCCCTGCGGTTCAAACCTGTGAAAGGACTCTCCGATGACAGGTGTACCGGCCCCGGTCGCAACGGAGTACAGGACGTTCTTGATGAAGTCCATGTCGTTGAGCAAGTGAGCGTTGCAGTCCTTCAGGTCGAGGAGGAAGTGCTTACCCAGTGTGCCCACGTGGTTCCCCGTGTAGCCAGGAGTCGTGCACCACGCCATTATATATCGTGCATCGTTGTTTCTCAAATGAGCCGCCGAGAGTCGACGCGGACCGGGCGTGCATGCTTGTTGCTCGTTGGCCGTATGAAGTGTTATCATACGACACACCGCGCAGCCCTATCCCCCGAACGGAGTCTCTCGCTTGGCCAACGCCGTGCTCATCGTCGACATGATAAGAGGGTTCCTGGAGGAAGGTCACCCACTGTACTGCGGCGAGGGCGCAAGGCGGATCATCCCTCATGTGGCCAGGCTGCTGGAGCGTGAATCGGCCAAGGGGTCAAGGCTCTTCTTCATCTGCGACAGTCACGATCCCGATGACCTCGAGTTCAAGATGTTCCCGCCGCACTGTATCGCGGGCACCGAGGAGTCAGAGTTGATCCCGGAGCTGGCAGGCTTCGATGGAGAGACGGTGCCCAAGAACCGCTACAGTGGTTTCTTCAACACCCCCCTGGGGGGCATACTGAGGCAACTGAGGCCTGACAAGGTCATCGTCTGTGGCGTTTGCACGGACATCTGCGTGATGCATACCGTGGCGGACGCCCGCAACCGTGATTACGACGTCGAAGTACCTCTGGATTGCGTTGCCAGCTTCAATCACAAGGGCCACGACTGTGCCATCGAGCATATGGAGAAGGTGCTCGGTGCCAGGCTCGTCGGGCCGGAGTGAAGATGCACCAGCCTCATTTCGAAGTCCACCCGTCCGTCATCTCCGGCGAGACCTCCGATATCTACTTCCCCCATGCAGTGGAAATCCTGCGCAAGGAGGGCATCAACCCTGTAGCCGCCATGGAGGTCTTCCCCAGCAGGGATGGCGTGCTCTGCGGCATTCTGGAGGTCGAGGCGCTGTTTAAGAAGGCCTTGCCCGAGGGGAGCGAGGTATGGGCCCTTTCCGAGGGCGACCCCATGCAGAGGAAAGAGGTCGTGCTGAGGATCAAGGCGCCCTACCAGTCCTACGGGGTATACGAGACGGCCATAGTGGGCATACTGGCGCACTGCAGCGGTTGGGCCACGGCTGCGCGGCACTGTGTCGAGGCTGCGGATGGTATCTCAATAATCAGCTTCGGTGCACGTCATGTCCATCCTCTGGTCAGTGGGATCATGGACTACGCAGCTATGGTCGGTGGCTGCAACAGCTGTTCCTCGATCTCGGGCGCGAAGCTGGCGGGGGTAGAGCCGGCGGGCACAATGCCCCACGCCCTGATCATATGCATGGGAGACACGGTGAGTGCCACAGTCGCCTTCGACAAGCACATGGAGCCCGGTGTGCCTCGCATATCCCTCGTCGATACCTTCAAGGATGAGGCCGAGGAGAGCCTGCTGGTGGCCGAAGCCCTGCAGGACCATCTGGACGGGGTGCGGCTGGACACGCCTTCGGAGCGCGGCAGAGTCACAGCCGACCTGGTCAAGGAGGTACGGGCGAGACTGGACCTTGCCGGGTTCAAGCATGTGAAGGTATTCGTCAGCGGTGGCGTAGACCCGGACCGCATCAGGTATTTCATCGAGAACGGTGCCCCTGTGGACGGTTTCGGCATAGGCAGCTACATAAGCGGTGCCAAGCCGATCGATTTCACCGCAGATCTGCACGAGATCGACGGCAAGCCCATCGCGAAGAGGGGCAGGATACCCGGCATCACGCCGAACCCCAGGCTGAAGCGGGTCATCTGATTCACCACGGTATCGCTTTTCAATCGCGAGCTACAATTGTATAATGTAGAATGGTCTGCCGCTGGCAGGACGGGGGCAAACCACTACTGACATCGGTGCCAGCAGTTCGCCTCGATCTCGATTCACAGAGGGTCGGAAGGGGGAATGGAAATGGCTGCCAGAGCGTATGTGCTGATCGAGACCTCCGTAGGGAAGACCAAGGACGTCGTGCTTGCTCTGCGCAAGGTGAGGGGAATGAAAGAGGTCAACGCGGTGACCGGCCCCTACGATGTGATCGCGGTCGTCGAAGGCGTTGACCTGACCGCTGTGGGAAACCTGGTGGCGGACGAGATTCACCCAGTGGGTGGAATCGAGCGGACCGTAACCTGCCTGGCAGTGGAGCTGGGGTAGGGCCGGTTGGCCCCTGCGGTGGCGTGAGTGGGGCGGCTATCGCTCGACCTTGCTGGTCGAGTGAAGATATAAACGCTTGGGAGGGAGCAGTTTATGGATTTTCGGCTCAGCCCGGAGCTGGAGGAGTTCCGGCAAGAGGTAAGAGGGTTCCTCAGGGAGCAGCTACCACCCGACTGGCTCACCGGTGGAGCCCCCAGAGAGGAAACAGAGGAGTGGTTTGAGTTCACGAAGAAGTTCCTGAAGGCGGTCGCAGACAAGGGATGGATATCAGCCACCTGGCCCAAGGCGTACGGGGGTGAGGAGCGGCCATCATGGGAGGACGCGATCCTGGGCGAGGAACTGGCGTACTTCAGGGCTCCGGCGATGGACTACTGGTTCCGGTGGAAGATGATCGCAGCGCTGCTGCTCAACTTCGGCAACGAGGAGCAGAAGAAGAAACACCTTCCCGGCATTGCCAGCGGCGAGGTCTACTGGACCCAGGGTTTCAGCGAGACCGGAGCAGGCTCGGACCTCGGCGCCGTACAGGTCCGGGCGGTGGACAAGGGTGACCACTTCCTGGTAAACGGCCAGAAGATATGGACGACAGGAGCCCACAGGTCCCACTGGTGCTTCGCGCCCGTTATGACAGACCCGGATGCCGAGAAGAGGTCGAGAAGGCTAAGTATGCTTCTCATCGACCTGAAAACCCCGGGCATCACGGTGAACCCGCTAGAGAGCATCGAAGGGACAGGGCATCTGTGCGAGGCCTTCTTCGATGATGTCAAGGTGCCGACGGAGAACCTGTGCGGCGAGAGGGGCCGTGGCTGGCTGGCCGCCATGGCGTTGGTGAATATCGAGAGGTCGGGCACCGGCTTCGCCTCCATGCCGAAGCTGATTCTGGACCTGCTGGTCGAGTACTGCAATGCGACCAAGGCCAACGGCATACCTCTTTCCCAGAATCCCATCGTCCGTAGCAAGCTGGCGGAGATGGCCATCGAGATCGAGGTCTGCCGTCTTCTTGCCTACCGGACAGCCTGGGTACAGGCCACGGGACAGGATGTTACCTCCGTCGGTGCGATAATCAAGCTGTTCGGCAGTGAGCTGATGCAGCGGATAGCTGCCACGGGCTTAGAGATATTCGGCCCGTACGGCAGCCTGGACGAAGGCTCGAAGTATGCCCCGATCGGGGGCTGGCTCACCAGGGACTACATGTGGAACATCAGCTTGACGATAGCCGGTGGTACATCCGAGATTCAGAAAATCATCATTTCCACAATGGGATTGGGCTTGCCCAGATACTAGTCGCGAAACAACCTCAAGTAGATACAGGGGGGTAAACACCATGGATTTCTCGCTCAACGAAGAACAGGAAATGCTGCGGAAGATGTCCCGCGACTTCCTGACAAACGAGTGCCCGAAGACGCTCATCCGAGAGATGGAAGAGGACGACAAGGGCTACTCGCCCGACCTCTGGAAGAAGATGGCCGAACTCGGCTGGATGGGACTCGTCTTCCCCGAGCAGTACGGCGGCGAGGGGATGAGCCTGCTCGACCTCACAGTGCTAATCGAGGAGTTCGGCAGGGCGCTGGTACCGGGGCCGTACCTGCCCACAGTCGTGTACTGTGGAATGACCATCGCGGAAGCGGGCAGCGACGAGCAGAAGAAAGAGTTCCTGCCCAAGATCGCCAAGGGCGACATGATAATGACACTCGCACTCACGGAGCCCAGCGCCAGTTGGGAGGCCTCCGGCGTCGAGACGAAGGCGACCGCCGAGGGCGATGACTACGTTATCAGCGGCACCAAGCTCTTTATCTCCGATGCCCACATCGCTGACTACATGCTCGTTGTCGCCAGGACCAAGGACGGCGCGAGCAAGGAGGATGGCATCACGCTGTTCCTGGTGGACGCCAAGAGCCCGGGCATAGGGCTAACGCCTCTCAAGACCATGGCCCTCGACAAGCAATTCGAGGTCGTTCTCGACAAGGTGAAGGTTCCGAAGGCGAACGTGCTGGGCGAGTTAGACAAGGGCTGGCCAATCATCAAGGACCTGATGCAGAGAGGTGCGGTCGCGCAGTGCGCCTACATGGTGGGCGGAGCCCAGCAGGTGCTGGAGATGAGTGTGGCCTATGCGAAGGAGCGTGTGCAGTTCGGCAAGCCGATCGGCAGCTTCCAGATGATCCAGCAGAAATGCGCCGACATGGCAGTGGAGGTGGACGGCGCGCGATTCATAACCTACGAAGCGGCCTGGAAGATGGCCGAAGGACTCCCCTGCAGTCTCGAGGTCTCCATGGCGAAGGCCTGGGTAAGCGAGGCCTACCGGCGCGCGACCGTCGAGGGGCAGCAAATACACGGCGGCATCGGGTTCATCAAGGACCACGACATGCAGCTCTACTATCGCCGGGTCAAGGCCTCCGAACTCGCATTCGGGGACGGCGATTTCCATCGTGAACTGGTAGCGCAGCAGATCGGCCTGTAGTCGGGGCAGAAGCGGGGGTCCAGAGGATGGATTGCATATTCTGCAAGATAGCTGCACACGAGGTGGACAGCAACATCCTCTATGAGGACGATCAGGTCGTCGCCTTTCGCGACCTCAAGCCGCTGGCACCGGTGCACCTGCTCATTGTCCCCAAGAGGCATATCGAGACCGTGGCCGATCTCACCGAACAGGACAAGCCTCTGATGGGGCACATGGTGACTGTAGCGAACCAACTCGCGCGGGACAAAGGGGTAATCGAGAGGGGATACCGGCTCATAGTCAACTGCGGCCCGCAGGCAGGCCAGGTTGTAGGCCATTTGCATATGCACCTGCTGGCCGGAAGGCAGTTGAGTGAGCTGGGCTAGCATACAACTACTACGATAGGCAGCCCGCTACAGAGTGATAGGATAGAGCCCCTTTCAGAAGGGGCTCTTCTCATCAGGACGATACACGGTCTAGTTGCCGACGAGATGAAACCAGCCCTCCATATGGGGCTCCAGGAACCTCTCCATCATCCAGACGGCAAGGCCCAACGTAGCGCCGGTTGAGACTGCAAACAGCACGAAGTCGACCCAGGGTCTCATGCGCTTGGGCTCTCGACTACCTTCCGGTGGTCGTAGCTTCTTAGAATCCTGCATGTACTTCTTAGACGAGCTTATTGACTAATTGCCAATGTAAAACGTGTGGGGTGGCCGAAGTGTTACAATCGTCGTCGCCACGTGACTCGCAGCAGGGAAACACCGGAGATGACAGAAGCCTTACGCAGGCGTCAAGAAAGCGTCAGATAAACGGAAAAGGCCTCCGTTGAAGAAGGCCTTTCATTGCAATTCTGTTCGGACCTGAGCCTGGGGGGTCGGGGACCCTCCCGATATCCGCTCCTAGTGCAGTCTGGTCTCAACCGAAGCCTCGATCTTGCCGCCGAACGGCAGATCGAGATCATATTGGTCGCCATATTTCTCCATCCAGTCACGCACCGTCTCGCGGATCTTGTATACGTTGTCGCACGACCTCGAATAGGTAACCGCCCAAGCCCCGCTAAGCGCCACGGTTGACATCAGCGGCTCCAGCGCGTGCAGCATGTCCTTGCGAGCTTCCAGGACCTCTTTGTCATCAAGGCCTCTGAGGTCTTCTACGCTATTGCGCCAGTGCTCGATTACCCCCTTGAGGCCCCCCTTATCCCTCACTTCCTGATCGCGTCCCTTTATCTTCTTCTCGACTCCTCTGGCAAAGGCCGGTATCGTCTCGTACGCCTCTACCCCACCCAGGTGAACCCACACATTGTCGCCGTCATCCTTCATCAGCCGCTGGCCCCACATCTCGAGGAATCCCGTCGCTACATTCGGATCAATGTAGTGCTCCGACTCATCGCCGGAGCCGACGACCAGTGGAAACACCTTGGCGAAGAGATGATACCATTCGGCAGGGATTCGGACGGGCAACGGCATCAGCGTCAAGGCGTTGAGCTCTTTCCGTTGCTCCCTCTCGATGTCAAGCTGTCTCTTGCCTCTGCCGTCTAACACCATTTCGCATATCCTATATGCCCGCGACTCTATATAGCGTGCGAGCTTGCCCAAACACTATCATAAGTGCCCTGTAATCTACAATGGCACTTTCGTATGATTCAACGATGGTACAATCGCTCGACATCGTCTGCGATCATATTGGGGCAAGCTGGTCTCACTCGGCCCCTGTTACATGCCTTGTGCCACTTCGGCCTTGACAGAAGAGAACATGTGTTCTAATATCCCTTAGCCAAGCGTGTTTTTGGGCAGGAGGTTCGGATGAGGCTATTGAGGCTGGCAATCGAGACGCAGAAGTGGGACCTGGCGGCCCACGTGCTGATTCTGGGGGCGATCGCGGCGAGGCAGAGGGAAAATGACCGAGTCAATAACAGGCAAGAAAAGCGGCGGAAAGCGCAGCGGCAACGGGGCTAGGCGCGGCTTCTACTCCAGAGCCATGGACGAAGCCGAGAAGATCGACTTCGAGCTGGCCCAGGGTGTCGAGGGGATCGACGACGAGATCGCGTTGCTCAGGGTCAAGATCAAGGAACTCCTCGAAACGGACCCCGAGAACGTGAAGCTCATCATGGACGTGACCAACACGCTGGCCCGCCTGGTCATGACCCGCTACAGGATAACCACCGACCAGAAGAAGGCTCTGGCGGCAGCTATCGGCAGCGTACTCAAGAACCTGGCCATACCGCTCGGCATCAAGTACCTCCCCTAGCAACACGTCGATTCGTTTATACGAGACATGATTCAGCTGAGACCTTACCAGTTTGACGTGGCCAGGGCTGTCATGGACAGCGTGATGAACCGCAAGGGCATCACGTTCACGGTTGAGATCGCGAGGCAGGGCGGCAAGAACGAGCTGTCGGCGCAGCTCGAGGTCCTCATTCTCACTCTGTTCATGGCCAAGGGCGGCAACGCCATCAAGTGCTCACCGACCTTCAAGCCCCAGACGATCATATCGATGATGAGGCTAAAGGAAAGGCTCAACGACTGGGGCTTCGCCGGCATCTGGCGCGCCGAGATGGGATACATCCTGAGGCTCGGCAATGCCAGGCAGGTCTTCCTCTCCGCCGACGAGTCGGCCAACGTCGTCGGCAACACAGCGCACCTGCTCCTGGAGGTCGACGAGGCCCAGGACGTCTCAAAGGACAGCTACTCAAAAGCTTTCAAGCCAATGGGGGCCACCACCAACGCCACCACCGTGCTATACGGCACGACGTGGGACGACTCCACGCTGCTGGAGGAGATGAAGCAGCTCAATCTGGAGCTGGAGCGAAAGGACGGCGTCAGGAGGCACTTCCGGTCCGACTGGCAGGAGGTTGCCCGGCACAACCCGGAATACCTGCGCTATGTCGAGGGGGAGAGACAGCGACTCGGGGAGAGTCACCCCCTCTTCCTGACCCAATACGCGCTGCTGCCCATCCGGGGCGGCGGCGGCTTCCTCAGCCCGACACAGATAGCCCAGCTTCAAGGGCAGCACTGTCGACAGCGCCACCCCTGCACCGGCCGCATCTACGTCGCCGGGATCGACATCGCCGGAGAGGTGGAAGAGGGGGAGGACGCTGCGCTGCGCTCGCTGAAACCCAAGCAGGACTCCACTATCGTCACCATCGGCGAACTGGACTTCGCCGCCTGCAGCGATGTCTCGCCGCTCCCCAAAGTCAACATCGTGGAGCATTACTGGTGGACGGGCAGGCCCCACCCCACGCTCTACCCCCAGCTCATCGATGTACTCAAGAACGTCTGGCGGGTGCGGAGGGCTGTGATCGACGCCACGGGGATCGGTGCCGGCGTCGCCAGCTTCCTCGAGAACGCCCTGGGCAGGTCAGTGGTGACGCCATTCGTGTTCACCCAGCAGTCGAAGTCCAAGCTGGGCTTCGATCTGCTCGCCGGAATCAACTCGGGACGAGTCAAGATGTACGCCCGAGATGGCTCGGAGGAGTGCCGGGAGTTCTGGTCCCAGATGAACAAAGCCAAGAGCACCTTCCGTGCCAACCAGACTATGAACTTCTTCGTCGACCCGTCGGCGGGACACGACGATTTCCTCAGCAGCCTGGCCCTGCTGGCCCGTGCCTCGGAGTATGCGCCGAGGTCGGCGAGAGGACGCACGAGAGGGGAATCGGGATGAGCACGAGCGAGACCGAGAGGACCGAGGCCGACTCGAAACCGGAGTACACGCAGTACCAGGACGAGGGATGTGATCTGTACCCCTCCTGCCTGAGCTGTCCCCTGCCCCGATGCCGCCACGACGCGCAGGCGGTGGGAAGGCGTCCGGCGAAGATGCTCCGGGACAACGAGGTGCTGAGGCAGTGGAGGCTCTCCTCCATGAGTGTTGCGCAGCTTGCCGACCGCTTCGGGCTGAGCAGGCGCACCGTGCAGAGAATCATAAGGAGGTCGAGAAGTGAGCAGCCAAACATACGTGCCCAAGAACAATCTGACCCTGCCGCAGCAGATAGCCCGCATGGACCTCGATCGACTCAAGGGCTACCGTGAGAACCTGGAGTTCTACAACGGCGGGCAGTGGCCCGGACGCGCCCGTCCCCAGGAGCGCCGTCTCACATTCAACTACGCCAAGGTCTTCGTGGACAAGGTGACGAGCTACCTCACCAGCGGGCTGGGGTTCAACCTCGAGCCCTCCTCGCCCGAGGACGCCCACAGTGCCCGCCGCGCCGAGAACGCTCTGCGGGAGGTCTATGACGCTAACAACCTGGAGCAACTCGACTTCGACACCGAGCTTGACGCGGCCATCCTCGGCGACGGCTGCTACAAGGTGACATGGGACGCCAGGGAGAAGAGGGTGCGCGTGTCAGCGCCCGACGTGCAGGGGGTCTACGTCTGGTGGCTGGGCGACGACGTGACGCGGGTCTGGCGTGTGGCCAGCCGTTATCGGCTCTCTGCGGACGAGGTGGCCCTGCTCTACGGGGCCAAGAACCGCACCGCGAAGAAGGAGTCCACGGTGGTGGAGGTCTGGACCAAGAGCCAGTTCGAGCTGTGGATCGACGACGCAATTGTGGAGAAGAAGGCCAATCCCTATGGATTCATTCCATTCATCGTCTTTCCCAACGTCCGCGAGCCGAAGAGGTTCTGGGGCGTGTCCGACGTACCGGCGCTGGTGGAGCCGGCCCGGGAGCTGAACCGGGCGCTGTCGCAGCTATCGCTGATCCTGGAGCTGTCCGGCAACCCGATCGCCGTGCTGGAGAACATCGAGAACGCGCAGGACATCGCGGTGCAGCCGGGCGCGGTGTGGGAGATACCGGAGCGGGCCAAGGCCTACCTCCTCGACCTGCTGCAGGGCGGCGGCGTGAAGCTGCACGCGGACTACATCGATCTGCTGTACCGCACGCTGCACGACCTGTCGGAGTCGCCCCGGACGGCCTTCGGGGACAACCAGCGCAGCCTGTCGGGGATAGCGCTGGAGATGGAGCTGCACCCGCTGCTGCAGAAAGTGCGGCGCAAGCGGCTGATCAGGACGCCGGTGTACCGGCGGCGCTGCGAGATGGCCCTGGGGATACTGGAGGCGATGGTGGGGGAGGAGTTCGGGCACTATCGGGCCAAGATCAACTGGGGAGCGGTGCTGCCGCAGGACCAGGAGCGGCTAGTGCGCGACGAGCAGATACTGGTGGAGGCGGGGATACACTCCCGACGCCGCGCCATGACCGAACTGGGCATCGACGACCCGGACGCCGAGTTGCAGCGCTGCCGCGAGGAGACAGTCCAAACGTAGGGGCACGGCATGCCGTGCCTCTAGTAACGGGTAGAACAGTCGCCCTCGGCTGTTCAGAGTGATCAATCAAGGGACAGGCGTGGGCACCTGTCCCACTTGGATGAGAACCACCGTCAGCTTGAAGAGATTGGGCTACTGCAAAGGCCATCCAGGAATCAAGGCATCGATCTCATCCATGATGCGTATGGTCTCTCGAAGAGCAACAACGACCTTCTCGTAGTGGATCGCGTCGTCCCAGCTCAACTTCCTCCCCTTGCGATCTTTGAGCCATTTCTGGCAGACCTGGTAGCCGCCGACCTGAAACCCCCACACAACCGGCTCGACGCCCTCGAAGTATTGCTCTTTGTTGATGTACACGCGCCCGTGAGCCTCATCATACCTGATGCCCTCCACCAAGTTCGAACCGGGAACATCGAACTTCGTAACGCAGTTCTCAAGCACCGGCGATTCCAGGAGATGGAGATCCACCAGTTCCTTTCCCTTGTCGGCCAGTGCCTGGAACAGTCCGAAGTCTGATGTAAGTGGAAGGCGCGGGAAGTCGGTTTTCAGGTAATCAGTGTAACGTTCCCTGTACGCCGGTGAGTGAAAGACAGCGTACGCGTAGTTGAAGATATCCTCCGGCGTGATCTCTCGTTCTTCCTTCCCCTCCCACCAGAAGTACGGATAGGCCAAGCTGTCTTCTGCCAGACCCGCTCTCGCAGCATTCTCACAGATATACTTCCACTTCTCCTCGAATTCGGCCTCGTCCCTGATGATTCGATCGTAGGACTCGTCCTGCCACACCGCTCCCTTTCGGCCTCGCAACCCGTTGATCCGATGCGCCGTCGACCCCTTTATCCCCTGCATGATTTGAGACAACGAGATCCATTCACCCGGCTGCGTCTCGGCGGGCGTCAGCATGAGATGAACATGGTCAGGCATCACAATCGCCGCGTGGAGTCGCCAAGTGTCTGGATGCCCGTGCAGACAGGATTCAACAACGACCCCTCGCTCTTCAGGAGACAGTTCAATCCCCCTACGAGTACGGAATGTAATAAAGTAGGTTGAGCCACCGACCTGCCAGTGGGGGAGATTCCTTCTGGTTACAGTCAAATCGGAGCCTACCCCTTCCCCCTGTCCGAGTGTCTGCCCACCCCGGGGTGCCACAGGTGCCCCCACCTGTCCTTCACTCTCAGCAGCCGGGGGCGGCTGTTCTACCAGATGCTCTTGCCTCTCTGGAGCAGTCGAGGGCGACTGCTCCACCGGTGGGTCAAGCACCCTTGCCTGACCTTTCTCCCCTGCCTGCCCTTTCCCACCAGCCCATGCCAGGAGCGGGACGCCCAGCCTGCCGCAGAGGGCAGCCACAAAGGCGGGGTTGAGGTTGGGGCGGCGGCCCCCTCCGTCCAACTGGAGTTGGCCCTCAACAGGATGGAGGTGGAGGGGGCCCAGGTACGAGATACCGGCACCAGCGGTCTTGTTCCCCACAGCACATTGGTCAATCACATGCCTAGCTACAGATACGGAGAACTTATAACTCGGACTCATTGGTCTCGTCCAAAGCAGACCCAAGTTCTCCCCCGCAAGCATGTGGCGCATGACATCCGCGCGGGGCCTGCAGATCAGACCCCGCGATTGGCCTGTGTAGTACGTGTATCGGGTATCAAACGGCCTGTAGAGCACGGGCACAACCAGGTCATGGCGAGGCCCGGAGTCTCTAACGTCCTTCTGCGCCAATGCGACCTTCCAGTCTTGAGCATCATCTCCTAGATGGTATTTCTCTCGTGCCTCCTCCTCCGGCAGAGAGGAGAAGTCCCGAACCGTCTCCCACATCTCCTCAGCGGTCCAGCGGATGGCAAGCTCATCCCTTGCGGTGACGATGCCAACGCTGTTGACCGGGAAGATGTCTGTGACCTTCCAGCCCCGCTCGTATTCGTCGAGCAGGCCTACGTCCGTCGGCACGAAGAAGTAGAAGGGGCTCCTCGGCTGGAGCTCCGTCCAGTCCACCAACGTCACGTCCGACGAGGAGAGCGCGTGATACTTCGTTCCCTCCTGCGAGTCCGGCCACTCACCCCGCAGCCCCCAGAGGTCCGCGTGATGAACCTGCGCTGGCCCTCTCTTCCCCTTCTCCTTCACGAAGATTCCGATGGCGACGCCCTGCTGGATGTCGAATACGTTCTCGTCCTTGCCGCCGTCAGGGGCCTTCTCGCGCTTCTTGACGTTGCCGTGCAGGTCCAGGATGTAGATGTCGGTGAAGGTGTTCATAAGGGACCGGCGCATGCCCCGGAAAGTGGGGTTGTCCAGATACGAATGGTTCGTTATGAAGGCCAGGATGCCATCGCCCGTGCGTTCGATGCGCCACTGCCCGAACCGGATGAACTTCACGTAGTCATCGTGCAGCCATTTGGGGTTCTTCTCACCCAGCGCTTCGCCGTCAACGCGCTTGTAGTCCTCGATGAGGCTGCCTATCCAGGTCGGTTCGCGCTTGACTCGGTTGGTCTTGGGGTCGATGAACTCGCGCACGCTCGCGTTGGTGGAGAGGCCCGAGTACGGCGGATTGCCCAGCACGACCATTATCGGCCTGTCCTTCTTGATCTCTGCTGCCGCGTTGGCTTCGTCTTTGATCCAGTTGTCGAACAGGGTCTCCGTTCGCTTCACGGCCTCCTCGAGCGTGTTCGTAAGGTATACGCCAAGGCGCTCGTCGCTCCGGAAATCGTATTCCAGGTCCTGCAGCTGGACTCCAAGCTTCAAGTGCGCCACAGCATATGGTGCCATGAGCAGCTCAAAGCCGAACAGCCGATTCAGCAGCCTGGTCGCCACATAGTCGTTCCACAGACCCCTCTGTCCCTGGCCGACCAGCGCCTCATGAACCTCCCTGATGACCGAGTAGAGGAACGTCGCAGTGCCTGCTGCGGGGTCGAGTATGAATACAGCCGGGTCGGCCACGCCCTGCGGTCTGCCGAAGCGAGTCTTCAGGATACTGTCTACTGAATGAACAATGAAGGAGACGACAGGCTCAGGCGTGTAGTAGACACCTCTCCTCTCTCTGACCCTTGGATCATACGCAGCAAGGAAGGTCTCGTAGAAGTGAACAACCGGGTCCTCCCTCGCCGTGCGCCTGCCGAAGTCCTGCAGGATCGAGGCGATGTCCGCCCTCGCCAGAAGCTGGGTCAAGTCCTCTACCAGCCATGCTATGCGGTCATCCAACTCGGGGCCAGCAATGTGACCGAACATGCGTCGCAGGAAAGGATTCGTCCTCGGAAGCAGATATGCTGCGTTCTGTCTCGTGAACTCGGTCGGGCCTTCGTGAGCGCACCGGGCCGCAAACAGGCCATAGGCGATGGTCTGAGAGTACATGTCAGCGAACTGGCTGACCGCCAAGTCAGGGATCAGGTTGTCCCGGAATGCCAGGAACTGGCTGTGCAGGCTGCCGGTCTCCGGTTCTCTGTCGAACGCGGCGATGATCAGGTCGCGAATCAAGTGGGCGAGGCGCGCCATCCGCAGTGCCAATTCTCTAGGAGTGCCCGCAGGTTCAGCGGTGTGCGAGAGGAAGTCGGTGAGCAAGGCATTGACTGCGTCAATGCCTTCATGTTCTCTCCGAATCCTGCAATCAGACGCCGGCCTGCCCAGCCTCGCCGAGCCGCGTAATTCCCCGTCGGTGTACCACCTGAACTCCATATAGTCTGTCAGAACCAGGTTGCTGAGCGATTGGAGATACCGCTGTAGCTGCTCGTCTTGCTCGGCTTCGTCGAGGCTCTTCCCGACATCCTTTGCTTCCACATAGCCTACGGTGGTCGCACCTCTTGCGAGCACGAAATCGGGTGCTCCGCATTCGATACGGCGGGGCTCGTTCGTGGCCGTCAGCCTAGGATCCAGGGATTCAAGGAGAGCCTTGAGGGCGGGGCGGTGTGTGTGCTCCGTAGCATTGCCCGCGATCAGCTCCTTCTCAATCGTGCGGATGTACTCATGAAACGATTTCATACGCCCGCATCATAGCCGGATTACCTGTCACGGTCAACACAACCCTAGGGGGCACGGCTACAAAATGGTGCAACAGTCGCCCCCGGCTGTTCAGGACAGAAGACAGGCGGGGCACCTGTACTACCAGAACGAGAGCCGCCCTCGGCCAACAGAACGGTAGAACATCCGCCCCCGGCTGTTCAAGATAAAGGACAGGCGTGGGCACCTGTACTACCAGAACGAGAGCCGCCCTCGGCCAACAGAACGATAGAACATCCGCCCCCGGCTGTTCAAGATAAAGGACAGGCGTGGGCACCTGTACTACCAGAACGAGAGCCGCCCCCGGCCAATAGAACGGTAGAACACCCGCCCCCGGCTGTTCAGGACAGGAGACAGGCGGGGCACCTGTACCACAAAGCGAAAAAGGGGCGCTCGATGAGCGTCCCCCCTTTAGAACTACAAGTCTGTAAGTTTGGTCTACGAAATCAACGCTGTCATACGGCTCCCGAGCCGTGCGGCGCTACCAGCGCCCGCCACGGGAGATCCCGCCTCTTCCGACTCCACGGGACTTGCCCCTCTTGCCACCACCCTTGCTACCGCCACGGTTGCCGCCATAAGGCCTCCCACCACCCTTCTTCCCCCCTCCCGACGGGCGCGCCTCGCTAACATCCATAGTACGGCCGGCCAGCTCCTGCCCGTTCAGTCCCTGGATCGCAGCCAAGCCCTCGTCTCTCTCCGCCATCTCCACGAAGCCGAACCCCCGGGACACGCCGCTGTGGCGATCCTTAACGAGCCTTATCGCCACCACACGCCCGAACTTCTCGAACTCCTGACGAAGCTCGGTCTCACCAAGCTCACGAGAGAGATTGCCCACATGTATATCCACCGTGCCTCCTTCCGGCCCACGACCGGTGCGCCGACAGCCACCCCGCAATCGCCGCACCGCGACTGCGGCCTGACCCCGGGCAAACTACCATGCGTAGTGCCTCTCAACCATTGCCCTCACCTGCGCATGCGCCTCCGCCTGGCGTTCTTGCGAGCCTTCTCCCGTGCGGCCTCACCCTTGGGCACAAAGTAGCGATGCTCCTTCGCTTCTCGCAGTATGCCCTCACGATTGACCATCTTCTGGAACCTGGCTAGCAGGCTCTCGGACGTCTCTCCGTCTCGCCGGTTGACTTCAAGTGAGATAGCGCACCTCCTGGCCACTGAGAATTCAAATTGGTTGTGACTGCCATGGCCTGCCAGTGACCGGCAGGGAGCCAACTGCTCGCAGATGCAGTGGAGGGTTATTGTCGTAGCCTGGATATCGCCTGTCCGCCGAATTCACTGAGCGACCCGACCTCCCACGAACGTCTGTCAGAGTTCGGTCACCCTCTGCCTGCGGACTATCCTGGGGTATTCAGAAGCATGGTACAGACTTCCGATAACCGGAACCTAAACAGCAGATTGCAGCATAACATATCGACCAGCGATGCGCAATCACATTCCCGCCATGCGTCATAGCGGAATATGAAAAGGGGCTCGCGTAGCGAGCCCCCATCGGCTGGCCACTCCAGGCTGTTACCAGAAGTTGATGTTGAAGACCTGTTCGGCGTCCTTCAAACTCTTGGCCACTTCCCTCTTGACCGCTTCGTCTTCAATGGGCTCTACCCGCGACACGGCCAGACCGGATTCATTCGTCTTCGCCTTCCAGGCCTCGATATACCCGGGGACCGTGGCATACATAAAGTTCCCCGAGCCGCAGCAGGCCGTGTCGACAATCGCCTGGCCGATAACGCAGAGGACCTCCCGTCCATTCTGCTTTAGCCGCAGCTCCTTCAACGGAGTGTAGGTCCCCGATATGGACTGGATGTCCGTATTGAGCTCCTGATGTGTGTACTCCGTGCTCATCTCGCACCCATTCCGGCCTCTAGCTGCTGAGCAGGGCGTCGACCTTGGGCTTGAGCACGCCCTCACCAACTGCGCCGACGATCTCCTCCACCTTCTCGCCACCCTTGAAGAACACGAGGTATGGAATGCTCATGACTCCGAAGTCGCGCGCGGTCTTGGGGTTGTCGTCGACATTGATCTTGCAGAATTTGAACTTGCCGTCATATTCTTTCGCCAGCTTCTCCACCACAGGTGCTACCATGTGGCACGGCCCGCACCACGGCGCGTAGAAGTCCACCAGCACCGGCATCTCTGCCTTCTTGACTTCATTCTCAAAGTTCGCATCTGTAAGCTCTGTGACCATCGCTACACCTCCGCTACATTCTAGTGCGTTGCATCCGCGCCGGGCAACCTGCCTCAGCTGAAACGAGGGGCTCAGCCACCGCCTCTCGGTGCACAGCTTCCACCCGCTGAAGGTGTGAAGAACGGTGCAAAGACCTTCTTCGCCGTCTCCCTGCCACATTGCGGACACCTGAGTTTGGCTTCTGCTTCGGACATCTGCCTCACGGACTCGAACCGGTGACCGCATTTCTCGCATTCGTACTGGTAAATGGGCATATCTATCAACCCCTCTCTCACCACGCCGGAGCTAATATTCAAACATTCTAATATAGTATTACAGATAACGATAGCACCCCAAGCCCCATCCCGTCAAGCGACATAAGTCGCATATACAACATCATAGCAGACACGCACCAGACCGGCCACTCCCTATTGACAGATGACCCCTCTCTTGATAGTAATATCAATGTATATGAATATTATGATGGAGGTTCAAAATCCATGACTGGTGACCCCAGGGAGCGGCTCTTCGCACTACAGGCTGAGATATGCAAGACCCTTGCCTATCCCAAGCGCTTGATGATCATTCACGAGCTGCGAGACGGCGAGAAGTCAGTTGGCCAACTCGTGGACGCCTTGGGCCTGCCACAGGCCAACGTATCGCAACACCTCGCCATCATGAGAGAACGCGGAATCGTCAACTCACGCCGGGACGGCACAACCAAGTACTACAGCCTTGCCAACAGGAAGATAGGGGATGCATGCGACCTGGTGCAGAGCGTGCTCCAGGAGCAACTCGCCACCAACCAGGCTCTCGCCACTTCGCTACGCCGCCTGGCCAGGCAGGGCTAGAGTCAGATCGAGAAGGTTGCCATGGGCGGACCGAACAGAAGCAAGAGGGCCTATCTCGAAACCAAGTCCGGCGACATTGTGCCGCTTGTGGCCCAACCGATGACCGAATATCTGAGAGGAGCGAATGACAAGGGATAGGTCGGGTTCTCCTTCGGGCATGAAGAAGGGGCACGGCGTGCCGTGCCCCTTACGTTTCTGCCAGTCTTGGTGGAACGCTACTTGCCGGCTACCAGGGCCTCCAGCAGTTGTCCTGCTTCGGCCATTCTCTTGTCGAGGATGCCGGCCTTGGCGGCCGCCAGCTTCGCGATCGGGATTCGGAACGGGCTACAGCTGACTGTGTCAACACCTGCGCTGTGGAAGAAGACTATCGAGCGCGGCTCCCCGGCGTGCTCACCGCAAACACCGATCTCGAGCCCCGGCTTGGACTTCCTCGCCCAGGTGATCGCAGTCTCCATCAGCCTGCCGACGCCCTTCACGTCGACCACCAGGAACGGATTGTCCTTGAGGATTCCTGCCTGTAGATACGTGGAAAGGAACTTCTTCTCCGCGTCCTCCCTGCTGAAGGAGAAGACGGCCTGGGTCAGGTCATTCGTGCCAAACGAGAAGAAGTCGGCCTCTTCCGCCAACCTGCCGGCGCGCATGCACGCGCGGACCGTCTCCATCATCGCGCCGACCCTCAGCCCTCTGCCTTCGGCGAGGCGCTTGACCCACTTCAGCTCCTGTAGCGTGATGACCTGCGGTACCATTATCGACACGTTGGCGTCTACTTCCACACGTGCCTCAGTGATGGCATCGATTTGCATCTGATAGATCTCGGGCGACGTGACGGCTAACCTGACACCCCTGTGCCCGAGCATGGGGTTGGTCTCCCTAAGCTCCTGAATCCGCTGCCTGACGGCCGGATCCGTCGCTTCGGACTCCGAGGGCAGGAACTCGTGGAGCGGAAGGTCCATCAATCGCACGATTATGGACATTCCCCGCAGTTCCTTGAAGATGGCCACGAAGTCTTGCTTCTGGAGTTCCCGCAGGACGCTCAAGGCACCCGCCTTCTGCTCAGGTGTCTCGGCCAGGATAAACGCCCTGATGGCCGCCAGCCTATCGGGAGCGTTGAAGTGGCGCTCGGTGCGGCATAGACCAATCCCCTCCGCACCAAATTTCCTCGCCAGGGCTATTGCCTCTGGCGTGTCAGCGTTCGCCCTTACCTTCAGTCTCCTGGACTCATCGGCCCACGACAGCAACTCCTGAAGCTCGGAGGAACCCTCGGTCTCCACCATAGGTAATTCCCCGAGATATACATTCCCGCTCTTGCCATCGATCGTTATTACATCGCCCCTCTTCACCACATGGCCGTTCACTGTGAACTGCCCCGCCGTGAAGTCAATCTTGATGTCCTCTGCGCCACAGATGCAAGGCTTGCCCATGGCCCTGGTGACGATGGCGGCATGTGACGTCAGTCCGCCGCGCGCCGTCAGCACCCCCATGGCCGCCGAGATGCCCTGGATATCGTCGGGGCTTGTCTCCTCCCGAACCAGTATGACTCGTTCAGTACGCTGCGCCGCGTCGACAGCTTCAAACGGGTCGAGCACTACCTTACCCCACGTCGCTCCCGGGGCCGCACCCAGCCCGGTCGCTATCGGCTCGTACTTCTCCGGCGACTCGATACGGCGGTGTAGGAACGCGCGCACATCCTCAGCTGACACGCGAAGAATGGCCTCTTCTTGTGAGATGCGTCCTTCCTTCGCCATGTCTACCGCGATCCTTACTGCAGCCTGTCCGCTCCTCTTGCCCGTTCTGGTCTGCAGGCTATATAGCTTGCCACCCTCGATGGTGAACTCCACATCCTGCATCTCGCGATAGTGAGTCTCGAGTGTGCTGGCCAGCTGCTGAACCTGCTCGTACAGGTCAGCCATCTGCTCCCTCAACGATGAAATGGGCTGGGGTGTCCTTCGCCCGGACACCAGGTCCTCTCCCTTGGCCTGAGCCAGGTACTCGCCGAACAGCTCCCTCTCGCCCGTACTGGGATTCCTGGTGAACATCACGCCCGTGCCTGATCGCTCATCCAGGTCGCCGAATACCATCGCCTGCACTATGGCAGCCGTTCCCATGTCGGCGGCGATATTGTTAAGCCTGCGGTACTCGACGGCCCTGGGATTGTCCCATGACCCGAATATCTGCTCCACGGCTGACATCAGGCTGTCGAGATCAGTCACATCCAGAATCGTATCCATCATCCCTGGCATGGACGCTGGTGCAGACGAACGCACCGAGACGGACAGTCCCGCACCCAATTTCTTGCCCATCTGCTCTTCGAGAACAGCCAGAGCCTGCTTGATCTCCTCGACCGGCAGTCTGCCTGTGTCTCTATACTCGCGATAGGCTTCGATGGAAACGGTGAAGCCGGGAGGCACGGGCAAATTCAACTTGGTCATGGTGACCAGGTTGGCTCCCTTGTTGCCCAAAAGGCCCTTCTCCTCACAACCGTCGCTGAACTGATATGTCATTGCCATTTCTAAACTCCCGGCCCCGGGATCCGATTCGCCTCCACTGTGCTTCCCCTCACGCCTGCAAGAAGATGGCGTGAACCCCGGCAGGCCTAGTCCCCAACAAGTATGAACATGCCCCGAGGACACACTGCTATACTGGATGAACGTGGGGTGGTTTACAATCCCAAATTAGTACTACTAAGGAGAGGTACCATACTCCTAGCTATGATAACGTTAGCAAACTTACTAGTTCCTGCACAAAGTGAAGCAACAGCACAACGCTCGCATGCTAATCACCGGAGAGATGGCTCCCAGGACCCGGGTCTATGACCGCGCGTTGCCCGACCCGACCACGTCGTTGAGAAGGTCGACGTAATCAGATAGCAACCTGGTGATCAAGAAGCCCTCTCGGACAACCTCCCTGCCTCTCCCGCCCATGCGCCTGGCCATCTCCGGGTTCTTGATGATCTCGGCGATTTTCTCGGCGAACGTTCTCGTGTCGTACGGGTCTACCAGGAATCCGTTCTCCGCCTGCCTCAACTGTAACGGGATGCCGCCAACAGCCGTGCCGACCACGGGCTTCCCCTTCCATAAGGCTTCCGTCACACACAGGCAGAAGCCTTCCCTTATTGACTTCTGGACGAGCACCGTGGCAAACCGTTGAATGGCGTTGACCACTCTCGGATCTGTTCCTTCGACGAATACCACTTCGCCGTTGAGTCCAATCGTCTCTGCCCTCTGGCGCGTCCTGGAGAACACCTCAGGTCCTTCCGGATCATCGATCGACGAGGAGTAACAGTAGAGCAGCCTGCAGTCGACCTCCCGCCTCACCCGATCGAACACCTCAACCAGACCCTCGGGGTCTTTCCAGGCGTCCATCCTGGAGACCTGGGCCACTATGGGCTTGTCCATCGGTATGCCCAAGCTCCGTATAGTGGCTGACACCTGCTCCGATGGCATCTCTGCGTTTTTCGGCGACAGAGGATCGATAGCGGGGTGCACTACCCTCTGGCAGACCGGCAAATCGTCTCTGACATAGCCCTTACTGGACAAAACGCACATGTCGTATTTGTGAACGAACCTGCAGAGATAGTCCCACAGTGCCATGTCAGGGCAGGACAGGTCAACGTGACATCGCCATACCCATGGCGTCTTCTTGTCGCAGAACTCAATGAGCGGAAGCGGCTGCGGATCATGGACGATCACGCAATCCGCATCGACGTCGCAGCACTCCGAGAAGGCCTGATTCGTCTCCAGGTAGAGGCGTTCCATTCCCTTATCGAAGCTCAGTTGACTACCCTGGAGACCGTTATGGAACGCCTTGGTTAACTTGAAGAACTCGGGTCGCCCATCGATGATTTCCCATCCCGTGGATATGCCCAGGTCATTCATAAGGGGCACGAGTGAACTGAGTATCTCCGCCACACCACCACCGCACCTTGTGGAGTTGATATGAAGAACGCGCGAACCCCGGAGACCCCGGGCCTTGTCGCGTATTCTAGAGATCGTCTCAGTGTCTACTATGTCCGAGTAGTCGGTAAGGGTATTCACCACCTGCGCTGACTGGTTCGATGGACCGGACGAATCAGACAGTCCCATACATTGGTATACAAGAATGGGATTACAGAATCGATTAAGAGTGCGACGAAGGCCTTACAAAACGATTACTCTGACATAACGTTTTGAGCGTTGTGCGCATTTCGTGTTGGACACCGCCCACAGAGGAGGGGCAGCCTTCAGGCGGGGGGGGGCGGTTCGCAGGATAGTGTGGACGCAGCTTCCGGTCGCGAGGGGATGGGAACGGGCTACGCCAGATTCCCACCAGGTTGGGACTCAGCAGTCTGTGCGACGCTATCCGAGCCGGACTCATCGGATACGATAGGTATCTCCACTGTGAACGTGGTTCCTCGATCGACCCTACTTTTGGAGTAGAGGCGTCCGCCATGCTCACGCACTATCCCGAAGCAGATGCTGAGTCCGAGGCCGGTCCCTTTACCGACTTCCTTGGTTGTGAAGAAGGGGTCGAATATCCTCGTGACCTTGTCTTCCGGGATTCCGGGACCGTCGTCGGTGAAGGACACGCGGATCGTGTTGCCAGCTCTCTGGGTCCTTATGGTCAGCTTCCCTCGTCCATGGGCATCGGTCATTGCCTGCTCGGCGTTTGTGATCAGATTCACGAATACCTGCTGCATCTGATGGAAGTCGGCCATGGTCTCCGGCAGCTTTCTGTCCAGCTTCAAAGCGACCTCGATGTTGCTCACTCTCATTCGATAGGCATGCAGATCGAGGCTCCTCTCAACGACCTCATTGATTGATACCAGGCTCTTCTCAGGCTTGTGTCTTCGAGCAAACGAGAGCAGGTTACCCGTGATCCTGCTCGCGCGCTGCGCCTGCTCATGGATCGTCTCGACGTCTTGTCTGATCGCCTCATCCAGCCCCTGTCTCTCCGCCAGTAGCTGTGCGAATCCTTGGACGGCAGCAAGCGGGTTGTTGAGCTCATGAGCCACGCCCGCAGCCAGTTCACCCACAGCGGCCAGTCGCCCCGCCAGCAGCAGTTGCTCCTCCATGCGCTGCTTCTCTTCCTCCGCCCGTTTGCGCTCCGTAACGTCTCTGGCGACGCCTATTATCTCGATGTTGTCCCCCTCCCCTATGGGGTAGGTGGATACCTCAATAAAGACCCTGCTACCATCCTTACGGATTATCTCCCCAACAGTCGGACCAGTGGACATGCCCCGAGCGTTCAACTCCAGCAACTGAGTCATTCTCTCCACGTACTCGTCGGGGAGGAGATTGGCTTCCAGGAAGGTTCTGCCAAGTAATTCCTCCTTGGCATAGCCTACTATTCTCTCGGCGGCTCTGTTCCCGTAGAGGAATGTACCCTTCAGGTCAATAGTGTAGATGGCATCCGGACTGCTCTCCAGATAGCGTTTGAGCTTCTCCTCCGAGCGTTGGAGCGCCTTCTCCGCCTGCTTGCGTTCGCTTATGTCTCTGACGACGACCGAGACGGCTGGTTTGCCCCCGTAGTCGACCATCCTGGTGCTCAGTTCCACGGGACACGACGACCGGTCTTTCCTCCAGAGAATGGTCTCGTATTGAGCCGGCACATCCTCCCCCCGCAATCTCCTTGCGTGGATCTTCGAAAGTTCGTTCAGTATCTTCGCCGGAAGCAGCTCCTGAATCGCCTTGTCCTCCAGCTCTTCCGGAGAGTAGCCGAACATCTGAGCACTTGTCTCATTGTGGAAGATGACCCTCGAATCCTGAATCACACAATACCCGTCGTTCATATCCTCCACGAGCCGTCTGAACTTCTCCTGCGATTCGCGCAGGGCTTCCTGGGCGCGCTTCCTCTCTGTAATGTCTCGGATCACCACCAGGTCAGCGGGGTTCCCCTCGTACGTGACCACGCCTCCATTGAGCTCTACATCGACCGCCCTACCCTCCTTGTCCACCAGGACGGTCTCATAGACCGATTCGGTCTCTTCGCCAGCCATCCGCCTCTGATAGCGCTCGACCACCTCCGGCAGTTCGTCATGGTGTATGTAGAGTGTCATCGAGGTATTGACAACCTCGTCGGGAGCATAGCCCAGTATCTCCGAGCAGCGGAGGTTGGCGTACTTGATCACGGCGTCTTGAACAATCGCTATGCCATCGTTGGCCCGCTCAACGACGCTGCGGTACTTCTCCTCGCTCTCCTTCAACGCCTGCTCGGCCTTCTTGCGCTCCGTTATGTCGCGCCCCACAACAAGGTCGGCAGGCCGTCCCTGGTAGGTGACAACTCCACCGCTGAGCTCCGCATCGACCGGATGTCCATCTTTGTGAATGAGTACCGTCTCATAGACAGGGTTCACGAGATCACCTGACATCACCCGCTGGAAACGATCGGCCAGCATCGGTGCCTCGCTGGGATGAATGAAGTATCGCAGGGGCTTGCCGATCATCTCCTCAGGCGAATAGCCCACCATCTCTAAGGCCCGCGGGTTGGCATACTTGATGACGGCGTCCTGCACAATCGTGATACCATCGTTCGCCCGTTCAACCAGACTCCGGTATTTCTCCTCACTCTCGCGAAGCGCCTGCTCAGCGCGCTCTCGGTCCGTGACGTCGCGACAGTTCACGACGATCCCAGCTACGATAGGGTTCTCAATAAGATTTGTAGCGTCCGCTTCGAAGGTGAGTCTGGACCCATCTTTGTGACGCATGTGAACGCGCACGCCGTGGACCACAGCACCTGGGGTCTGCATCAACTCCTCGAACATCTTCTGCAGCTGGTGAATATCGTCGGGCTCGATGAACTTGAAGGGGTTCTGTCCAGTACGTTCGCCGGGCTGGTAGCCCATCACGCGCTCCAGGTATGGGCTCTGGTAGCGTATCGTGCCGTCTTGGTCCAGCACGACGATGCCATCCCGGGCCTTCTCGATGAGCGCGCGGAAGTACTCCTCGCTGCGCCGCAGCGCTTCCCTGGCCTCCACACGCTCGGTTATGTCGCGGAAGTTGACCACAATGCCCGCAACCGCTGGGTCATCGACGAAACTCGTAGCCACTGCCTCGACAACCCGCGAAGACCCATCCTTGTGCCGCAACCTCATTTCCGTGTGGATTCGACCTGTCTCCCCGCCGAGCAAGCCAGCCAGCAGCCCCATGGCACTCGGCAGATCATCCGGGTGAATGAGTTCAAGGACGCCCTCGCCCCGGCGCTCTTCAGGGGTGTACCCGGTCACTCGCTCGATCGAGGGGCTCTCGTACCGGATTGTGCCATCAGGGTTGATAACCAGGACGACGTCCATGGAGCCCTCTATCAGCGAGCGGAAGTACCTTTCTTGCTGCCGCAGCTCTTCCTCGGCCAGCCTCCGCTCAGTAACATCGCGGTAGTTGGCGACAACGCCGTTGACTGAGGGGTCATCAAGCAGATTCTTGGCGCTACCCTGCAGTATTCGCCACGAACCATCCTTGTGCAAGTAACGGGCCTCGCTGGAGGAGGTCCCACCCGGATTGCTGAGCAGGGATTCGAACTCCCTGGTGATCCTCTCGATGTCGTCGGGGTGAACCAACTCGAAGGCATTCTTGTCTATACCTTTGCCGATCAGTTCCTCGGGCTTGTAGCCGAGTATGCGTTCGGCAGATGGACTCTGATATAGTGCCCTACCCTCTTCGTCAATGACTACGACCGCATCCAGGCTATTCTCGATCATAGCTCGGAAGTATCTCTCCTGCTTGCGCAGTGCTTCCTCCGCCTCGGCGCTCTCAGTGACGTCACGGTAGTTGACAACGATGCCCTGCACACAAGGATCATCGAGCAGGTTTCTCGCCTTACCCTCGACTACTCTCCACGAGCCTTCCTTGTGGAAGTATCGTGCTCTGCTGTAGCTGGTTTCACCCGGAGCAGACAGGAGCTTCTCGAAGTCATGGATCACCATCTCGGCATCTTCAGGATGCACGAAATCCAGCATGTTCTTCTTGAGGGGTTTTCCCGCGACGTCGTCCGGCGTATAGCCAAGTATCCGGGATACTGAAGGGCTCTGGTAAAGAAACTCGCCGTTCTTACCCAGGACGACGATGGCATCGAAGGCGTTATCGATGAGCGAATGGAAGTAGCACTCCTGGCCGCATAAGCGCTCCTCGGCCAGCTTCCTTGCAGTTATGTCAAGGAGATATGTGACTATGCAGTCCTGCTCCCCTATCCTCCAACCCACGGACGTGATTGACCCCCAGAAGACGCCGCCGTCCTTCTTCCGGAACCTGGCCTCGTAGCCTTTCGCTGCTCCCTCCTCGACCAACTGGACAAACCTCTGCCTGTCCTCCAGGTCGAACCAGTGTGCTTCAACACCGGCTCTTATGAAGTCCGACTTGGACTCATAGCCAACTGCTTCGAGCATGGCGCAGTTGGCATCGAGAATGACACCGTCTGTAGTGCTCAGGGCTAGCGCGACGGGAACAGAGTCAAGGAATTCTCCGATATCCTGGCACTGCAAGCTCAGAGCGTCCAGTGATGGCGCGGTCCCACGCTCATTGTCAGCCCTGGCGCGACTCTTGCGCCCGGGCTTCTCTCTACCTTGCCCCACATCTCACTCCGCGGAATTGAACTATCCCAACTACCCCAAGCACTGTATACAATCTCCCCACTCTCGGGGGCAGCTAAACACGCCACTCGTGATAGCAGTTCGTGGGTATACATTCGTACCCGACTGGTACAGAAGTTAGCACACCGGCGATTTGCTACACAATGGCCTTTTGGAGGGGTGCTATATAGGAAAATAGTCCCCTGCATGCGGCAAAGTGTGCCCACGAATGCCAGGGGTTGACAACCCCCCACGCATCGATCAAGATTCTTTATGTTGGGTACCAGCAATCGGAGCGTGAGATGACAAAGACCATCGCCGAGATCAACGAGAAGATCGCCAAGGGCCAAGCGGTGGTAGTGACAGCGGAAGAGGTGGTCGATCTGGCGAAGAAGAAGGGGGCCGCGAAGGCCGCAAGGGAGGTCGACGTGGTCACTACGGGCACATTCGGCCCGATGTGTTCCTCAGGCGCTTACTTCAACCTGGGACATTCGAAACCACGAATAAAGGCGGGCGGGGGACAGGTCTATATCAACGATGTACCAGCCTACACAGGGATCGCCGCCGTCGATGTTTTCCTCGGTGCTACGGCCATACCAGACGACGACCCCAGGAATAGGGCCTATCCCGGTGAATTCAACTACGGCGGTGGACATGTCATAGAGGATCTGGTGGCAGGCAAGGACGTCAGGCTCGTGATCAGCGCCTACGGTACCGACTGCTATCCCAGGCGCAAGCTGGAGACATGGATCAACCTGAAGGACTTCAATGAGGCCGTGCTCTTCAACCCCCGAAATGCCTACCAGAACTATGCCGTTGCGGTCAATACCGGCGACCGCACACTGCACACCTACATGGGCATACTCAAGCCGCGCCTCGGGAATGCGAACTATTCAACCGCAGGGCAGATCTCGCCTCTTTTCAACGACCCGTACTACATGACTATCGGCATCGGGACAAGGATATTCCTCGGCGGTGGAATCGGCTACGTGGTCTGGAACGGCACGCAGCACAACCCTAATGTACCACGCACGGAGAAGGGGCTTCCCCGAAGACCCGCCGCAACCCTCGCGGTAATGGGGGACCTCAAACAGATGAGCCCTCGCTGGCTGGTGGGCACGAGCTTCACTGGTTACGGAGCTACTATGACGGTCGGCATAGGCGTGCCCATACCGATCCTGTCCGAAGAAGTGCTCCGGTACACACTAGTGACCGACAAGGATATCTATGCCCCCGTTCTGGACTACTCCAGTGCGTATCCAGAGAGAAGTTCGGATGTGATGGCAGAGGTTACTTACGCCCAGCTCCGGAGCGGCAAGATCAAACTGGAGGGCAAGGAGGTGCCAGCGGCCTCCCTCTCCAGCTACTCGCGAGGGGTGGAGATAGCCAACACTCTGAAAGAATGGATCCAGAAGGGAGAGTTCCTCCTTACGAATCCGGTTGCTCCGCTGCCCGGGGTTGACTCCGGGATTGCGATGAAAGCGCTCGAAGAGCGCCCATTCGACACCGATCAGGAGAGTCAAGGGGATAGCGCATGACAACAGCCAGGAAAGTCGTTCTTCGGTTCCCCCAAAGGCTGGTGGACAAGCCCATACTGTACAGGCTGGCCAAGGACTACGATCTGAAGTTCAACGTACTGAAGGCCTCCGTGACGCCGAAGCAGGAGGGGGTTCTGGTACTCGAACTGAGCGGCAGGAAGAAGAGCTACGAAGACGCCGTCCACTTCCTCCAGGAGACAGGCGTCGAGTTGCAGCCCCTGGTGCAGGATGTCTGTCGCCTGGAGGAGCGGTGCACGCACTGTGGCGCGTGTGTGACCATATGCCCAGTCGGCGCATTCACCGTCGATCCGTCCACCCGTCGCGTCGACTTCCATCGCACCAGGTGCATTGCCTGCGAACTTTGTATCAAGGCCTGCCCCGTGCGGGCAATGGAAGTGCGCCTCTAGGCGATGTATGAGCCCAGGACCTACAGACGCTGGGTGGCAGACCAGGACCTGACCTCCTTCCAGGTCACCATCCGTGAAACCGACCTGTTCATCAGCGCCACCCGAGACCTCACGGCGGAGGCGCGAGCCGCCGTCTCGCGCTACAGGCATGACCTCGAATCCTATATCAGCACCCATCCCGGCTTCGCCGACAGCCTCAAGCCCATCAACGTGGACGCAAGCGCTCCCCTTGTAGTGCGAGAGATGGCTGGCGCAGCGCTGAAGGCGGGGGTAGGCCCGATGGCCGCGGTCGCCGGCGCGATTGCGGAGCGGGTCGGGAGGGACCTCCTCCCCCTTTCCGAGGAGATAATAGTCGAGAACGGCGGCGACATCTTCTTGACGACCACCAGGGAGAGACTCGTTGGGCTGTACGCAGGCCCATCACCGCTGACCGGGCGGATAGCCTTCGCCATCTCACCCGAAGACACGCCTCTCGGTATTTGCACTTCCTCGGGAACAGTCGGGCATTCACTCAGCTTCGGCGAGGCGGACGCCGTGGTCGCGATATCGGAGTCCACGGCCTTGGCCGACGCGGCCGCGACAGCCATAGGGAACCGGGTCAGATCAGCCAATGACATAGAGGCGGCAACAGAGTTCGCACAGTCAATCGAAGGGCTGAGCGGCCTCGCGATAGTCAAGGGGGAACGCGTGGGGCTTTGGGGAAGCATCAGGCTGGCCGAGTCGGGCTAGCCGACCTCAGCACCTAAGTTATCTGGGACCTGGGATCGTACACCCGCTCCTTCCACGACACACCACCGCCGGTGAAGTGCTGATAGCAGGCGTGAATCGCCGCCATCAAAGAGAAACCGACGCCCAGCGGGTGAAGCAGCGTCGATACCGTAGGCTGGGAGAACCTTCTGCCCGTAAGATACCTGGCTATCAGCACGAACGACACCTGTAGCAGCACCAGCGCCTGCCAGCCGAAGGTCGGGTTCCCCAGGAGCAGGCCGTGTGCCAGCCACAAGAAGGGGGCAAGGAACAGCAGGAAGACAGCTACCAAGGCCAGAGCGAAACCCACCACAGACATCGAAGCCGCCGAGTTCAACCACCTGCCGATACCCTCCCACATGCTGCCCACCTCTCGATACATCTCACAGGAGACAACCGGGGACAGGTCCAGTATCAACTGCTTGTACTTGCCATGTGCCACCGCTCTACCGAGCGCCACGTCCTCTACTATGCGGGACTTGACAGCCTCGTGTCCGCCAATGCTGCGATAAGCATCAGCCGAGAAGAACATGAACTGCCCGATGGCGACCGTGGATATGTTCCTGGGGAATCGCTGGAGGAGCCAGAACGGTATGGCACAGACCAGCATGAAGTAGAAGAAGATCGGCATGGCCATCTTCTGCCAGATCGAGTTGTTGCGCTGGTGAGGGAAGCCCGAGACAAACGCCGCTTGCGATGCCAGGGCCGATGTGAGCGCGTACCGAAGGGCGAAGGGAGCATGCACGGTATCAGCATCCGTGAACAGCAGCCACGAGCCTCGGGCCTGTTGGGCCAGCTGATGGCAGGCGTAGGGTTTGCCTGCCCACCCTTCGGGGAGAGGCTGCCCGCTCATCAACCTTACCCTGGGGTCCCCGGCCGCGATCCCCTCTACGATCTGCGCCGTACGGTCGGTGGAGGCGTCATCGAGCACGACGATCTCGAAACTGGGATAGTCCTGCCCGCACAGCGACTCAAGGCAAGGTCCGATGTTGGCCTCTTCGTTTCTGGCCGGCACCAGCACCGAGATCAGAGGCGCGGGATCAGGTAGTTCCTGTCCGGCCTTGGGCTTCCTGAGCGCCCTCAAGTTCAGCAGGACGTTCAGAAGTATCCCCAAGAGCACTACGGTGACTGCCTGCTGGTAGAGCACGCTCAGACTCCCGCCTCATTATGGCCCACGTTGTGCGCCTCGCGCGCTCTCACAACATCGTCTCCCGCGGTCCACTGCTTGATGAGGAAAGGTGCGACGATCAGGAAGCCGGCGAGCCCCCACTCCCAGGACCCCCCCATAAGCCACAGGATGAGCGGAAGGCCAAGGTGGAACAACATGTTGCTTAACAGGTGCTTTCGAGTAACCAGCTGGGGCAAAACATAGGTTGAAGCCGCAACCAGCATTGCGATAGGTGCTAGTATAACCAGGCCCACCATGCCTATGGTCTGGCCTTGCCCGCCGGCGCGCCTCAGCCATATGGGCCAATTGCACCCGATGACCGCAGCCACCAGTATGGTCAAACTAGCCCAGGTCTCACCAACCATCGCATGGGCTATAAGAAGGCAAACTCCGGCTTTGGCCATCTCAACGACGAAGGCTACGGTGCCAGGCTTCCTGCCGCCGTGTATGAAAGCGGCCGTCACTGTCGCGTTGCCGGTACCGAGCTTACGGAGATCCTTGCCCGTGAACAGGCGCATGGAAAGGTAAGAGGTAGGAATACTGCCAATGAGGTACCCTATCAGGACTAGAAGTACGAACTGCATTTTGTCCGCCGTCCGCCGAGCGACACAGGCGCTCGCATACGGCGAAACCAATCTATAGCACAAGATCGAGTTTTGTCAAGTATTACTCTCGGTCGGCACTCCTGGGGCCATTATCGCTTTTCGGTCAGTCCCCTGCGCAAGAGCCCTCGCGGACTCAATCTATCCCCCCGCCCTTCTCGCCCGATACGCTCGTTCCCTAGCCTTGACCTTTTCGGGCGGATGGTCCATCACAGTCATCCATTTCCTCGCCCACTCGTATTCGTCTTCCCAGATGGGGGCGTAGACAGAGGGTGCCGTAGCTGAACCACTGCGCGACGCGCAGTGGTTCAGCGGAACCTGCGACATTATGCCGTTGACATGAATAGAACTAATGTTCTAGCATTCAGTCTCGTAAGTCAGGCGATGGAAGGAGGTGAGTGATGAGCGAACAGGATACCGAAAGGGAGGACACCGGCAGCATTTCCCCAAGCAGCGACATCGAAGGCAGTGACGCGGGTGCCGAGGCGCAGCAGCGCATAGCCGGTCTCGAAGCAGCGGTCCTGTCAGGCCAGGAAGAGGCGGCCCTGCTGAAGGATGCCCTTGCAACAGCCGTCGCCAAGTACCGGAAGGCCATCCTGTCCAGGCTGCCCGAGATACCGGAGGAGCTTGTGAGAGGAGAGACGGTAGACGAGATCGATGCAAGCCTGGAACTCGCGACCCAGATCGTATCCAGGGTCAGGCAACAACTGGACGCGGAGGAGTCCTCAAAGGCTGTACCCGCTGGAGCGCCCCCGCGCACCACGCCCGACTTGTCGGCGCTGGCCCCCAGCGAGAAGATCGCCTATGGGCTTGCGCAGAGGTAACGAATACGCCAACCAGCCAAGGAAAGGAGAGGGCAAATGGCACTGACACTTCCAGAAGCATCCAAGCTTTCCAACGACATTCTACTGACGGGTGTGATAGAGACGATCATCTATGACAGCCCCGTACTCCAGGCCCTGCCGTTCGTGGAGATCGTCGGGAACGGACTGACGTACAACCAGGAGAACGAGGCACCCACCGTCGGCTTCTACGATGTGGGTGATACCTGGGAGGAGTCTACGCCGACCTTCACTCAGAAGACGGCCACGCTGAAGATCCTCGGTGGGGACGCCGATGTGGACAGCTTCCTGGCGGCCACCCGGAGCAGCGTCCAGGACCTCGAGGCAGCCGTGATCCAGCTGAAGGCCAAGGCGGTGCAGCAGAAATTCGATGACACATTCATCAACGGCGACACCGGCTCCGACCCCAAGTCCTTCGACGGGATCGACGAGCTGTGCGCCACGGAGCAGACGGTCAGCATGGGCGACAGCGGCGGCACTCTGTCGCTGGACAAGATGGACGAGCTGATCGACGCCATCAAGGGCGGAAGGCCCGACATGCTGCTGATGAGCAAGCGCAGCCGTCGAAAGCTCACGGCGCTCAGCAGGGGCAGCGGAAGCGGTCTGATGGAGTTCGACCGCAACGAGTTCGGCCAGATGGTGCACTACTACGGCGGCGTCCCAATCGGCGTAAACGACTGGATAACCGACGACCAGACCGTCGGCAGTTCCGACGACTGCTCCACCATCTACGCGGTCAGGTTCGGCGAGGGGGCCCTTACCGGCCTGACGAGCCCCGGCGGCCTGCAGGTAGAGAGGGTAGGCAGTCTGGAGGGCAAGGACGCCACCAGGACCAGGGTCAAGTGGTACGTTTCCCTCGCGCTGTTCAACAGCCTGAAGCTGGCCAAGCTGATCGGAGTACGCGACTAGCCCCCGGCAGGGGATACTTCGCGGAACGCGCCGATGAGAGCAAATCGACACGCCCGGAGGTGAACGGTGGGCCTGCCCGAGATGAGAGCAAGACTGAGGAAGGACCTCCATGATGAGGACCCGGAGAACTACCGGTGGACTGATGATGAGTTGAACCGGCACATCGAACACGCAGTCCGGGAGCTTAGCCTTGCCAGCCCGCTTGAGTGCAAGGCAACGCTCACCACCACGTCCGGCAGCAGGGAGCTGTCGCTCTCATCCCTTGACGGCCTAGTCGGCATCGAAGCCGTAGAGTACCCCGTGGGCCGGTACCCCAAGAGCTATGTTCGCTTCAGTCAATGGGCGGACAAACTGACGCTGTTGATCGAGAAAACGCCGGATGGCGAAGAGGATGTGCATGTGTACTACGGCGCACTGCACACGCTGGGTCAGGACAGCTCAACTGTCCCCTCCATGCTCGATGAACTGGTAGTGATGGGGGCATCGGCATACGCGGCGATAGAGTGGTCCAGCTACGCGACCAACAGGGTGAATGTCGGTGGCGGCGATTCTACTCCGGCGATGAGCCGGACGCCCCCAGCACATGCACCATGCCCGGCGACGGCTCCCTGATCAGGCTGCGCCTGGACCCAACCGATAACGGTCGGGTCTTGCGCCAGCGTGTCCCGAACCCCGTTGCGCAGTCTGACTACTCCAACTGGGTCAACTGGGTCATTAAGGCGCATGCCATCGCGATCGCCTCGTACGGAGCGAACGTCCTCGCTTTCGCCGCGGCCACCAATGGAGCACTCTACAGAAGCGAGAGCAGCGACTATGGCGCTAACTGGAGCGTATGGATCAACATGGGCCAAATCCGCGCTACGGAGCATTTCCGGGTGGCCACCTGCTTCGAGTCAGCCAGCGACGCCATCCTTCTGTACGGCAATGGCACCGCCGTCTTGAGCAGACTGCTATCCGGCGGCATGTGGCAGAGGTCGTGGGTCAGCCCCACATCATACGATGACCCCTCGGGCACGTGGATCCAGGAGGAGAGCGCCTACGACGGCGACACCGAGACCGATGCGTACACCTGGCCCATATTGCCCGACTCCTGGGGAGACTGGCTCGAATTGGCCCACAACCCACTGCTGTGCGAGAAGGTTCGCTTCTTCGCCGAGTACGACGTCTCGGGCATCAACAGTATAGACCTGGATGTGTACGATTCAGACGCCGGCTCGTGGATCGATGTGTATCAGGGCGACTATGAGGACAAGGCGTGGGTGGAGAAATCGCTCGACCGCGAGCGCATGATAACGAAGGCTAGAGTCAGGTTTTACAACGGCCCACTGGTGGCCATGCCGGCCCGCCTGTATGAGTTCGAGTTCAAGACCCCCTATGTCGAATGGACGAACCCAATGGGCAGCGTAACCGGCATATCCGTTGCTCACTCCGGCGACTGGAATGTCATGGTCACGGGAATCGAGGCCAGCTCGCTGAAGCCGGGCGTGTGGACATGCGTCTTCGGTGACGGTACGTCAGCGGAACCGGGGACCTGGACCGAGCTCAAGGCCCTGTCCACAGCAGCCTCCGATTCGAACATGGCGTTTGCATACCCTGCTCTACACTCCCCCGACGTCTACCGGGCATTCTTTGTCGAGGCGTTTGGCGGCACGGAGTCATACTCGCGTCCCTACTGGACACACAGCCTGACATCAGCCCAATTCGTGGAGAACAGGTGGAGGGAACCGGTCCCGTTCGATCTCAGCAGCGAGCACGGCCTGAGCCTGTGCAGCCGAGCCGAACATGCTTGGCTTACCCGGCCTGACGGGGTCTGGAGAGCGCCGCTGACTCCTTCGTCAGTGGAACTCACGCCCGACCTGATTCGCCTGGAGGCGAGGACCGCTGAGGGCGGGGGCGAGATCAATGTAGCGTTGAGGAACGACGACGGTCGCTATTCATCGGTCGCTATCGACGAGCACCCGACGATCAGGATGGGATCGGAGCTCGCCTTCTCCCCCGGGTATCGCACCGAACAGGGTGAAGAAGTATCCGACGGCCCCACCTACTGGATCACCGGTTGGGATTGTGTGTCGTACCCCGGGCACGCCGTCCTCGTCCTCCGCGCCATGGATGCATGGGGGCTCCTGGAGCGCTGGAGGGCGAGGCACCAGTTCGCGTGGCCGGCGGGCGACAAGAACGTCCTGGACCTGCTCGGCCTGGTACTGGCGAGGACGGGCCTCGAAATCACATCGTCGGGCGGCAGCGATCTCCTGACAAGCCACCGCCCTGCTTTCACGATATCACCAGGAGAGACCGGCGGGACGGCGGTGAAAAGGCTGCTCTCGATGGTGCCCGACCTGTTGCTCTTCCGGGGCAGCGTAGGGTGTCTGCTGAACCCGGAACCCTCGGAAGAGCCGGACTACGCCTATGGAACGGACCATTCGATCCTGAATGCGAAGTACACGTGCGGCCTCAGCGACGCCAACAGGGTACAGGTGTTCGGAGACGGGGTATTCGTGGAACTCTACAACTGGGAGGAGCTCGATCTGGTCTTCGACACATTGGCGCAGGTGCACGACCTCAACCTGGATACTGCTGAGAAGGCGTACGCGAGGGCGAACGCCACGCTGAGGAATGCCGAGATCCATGCGCATCGGGGACACATCCTCGTTCCCCTGAACTGCGGGCAGGAACTCTATGACGTGGTGGAGATAACCGACCCCCGCGCCTCCCTCTATTCGGCAGGCAAGCGCATACTCGGCCTCAAACACGTCTACGATCCAGCGAAGGGGAGGTACGACCTGAGGCTGGAGCTGGGAGCTGTGTAGGTGCGTCAGCGGGAGAGCGAGACCGAATGATAAAGAAAGGCGTTCTGAGGGGATTCAGCAGTTCGGGCTATCTGTCCACTGTCCAGATAGCCGGGAGTCTGAGCGTATGGCTCGAAGACATTCCCACCTCGAGAGCCATTGAGGCTGGCCAGATGGTGGCCGGGCGCAACGTGGCTGTACTGTTCCTGGACCCAGGTAATCCCGCCGACTGTGTGGTCGTGGCGGTCTGGACTTAGAACGGTGCGTATCAGATTCGGATGTAGGTATTGAGCCGGAGTGGGACATAGAGAAGGCATCGGCCGAAAACGCCGGTCACAAACACCACGGCGAATATGACGCCAATGGCGATGCCGCCTGAGCCGCCTATGACACCGAAACCCACGGCCATCAGCACGATCCCTAGCACTATTCGCAGTATCCTGTCCCAGCCACCCACGTTCCTCTCCATCCAGGTCCCTCCTGTCTCTATTCGGCATGTATGATAATCCCCCCGGTACCCCATGGCAAGCATCAGCCACAACCCCCGCAATAATCACGATCGGTCATTCCAAGTATGAGCCCGATGGCCGGTTGGGGGGACGGGGATTCCTATGGAACCGACCCAAGCACAGCTGTCACAATCCGAACATGCAGCGCCTTGTATTCGTGATTGCGCTCGTCTAGAATCTGACCGAGAATCACACCACTCGATTGATAATGAAGACCGTCATCGGAGTCGAGAACCTGAGGAAGACCTACGGCCCCATCGTGGCGGTAGACGATATATCCTTCCAGGTTTCCGAAGGGGAGATATTCGGCTTGCTGGGGCCGAACGGCGCCGGCAAGACAACAACAGTCGAGTGCCTGCAGGCGCTGCGGAATCCCGATAGCGGGCGGATCAGGGTACTTGGACTCGACCCGCAGACCCAGGCACAAGCCCTGCGCCGTCGCATCGGCTCCCAGCTTCAGGAGTCGGCGCTCCCCGATCGCATCAAGGTATGGGAGGCGCTCGACCTGTTCTCGTCGTTCACGCCGGGGTCGTCGGACTGGAGAACCCTTATGGAGCAGTGGGGGCTGGCCGAGAAGGAGAAGTCGGTCTTCTCCAGCCTGTCGGGAGGGCAGCGCCAGCGCCTCTTCGTTGCACTTGCCTTCGTAAACAACCCAGAGATCGTGTTCCTCGACGAGATGACCACCGGCCTCGACCCGGCAGCCCGCCACGTGGCGTGGGACCTGATCAGGTCCATACGGGAGAGAGGCACGACTGTTGTGCTCGTGACCCACTTCATGGACGAGGCTGAGCAGCTCTGCGACCGCCTGGCCATCGTCGATCGCGGTCGCATCGTGGCCATGGACAGCCCCCAGGGCCTCATCACCACCTACGCCAGTCAGGTCAGGGTGATCTTCACAACGGATCAGGTCGACTTGTTATGGCTGGAGAGCATACCGGACGTCGTGCGTGTCGCTAGACACGGCCCCCGCATCGAGGTTGAAGGAACAGGGCCCGTGCTCGCCCTTGTGGCCTCGGCACTCGTGGAGCACGGCATAGTTCCACCTGATTTGCGAATGGAGCAGCCGTCGCTGGAGGACGTTTTCCTCAAGATCACGGGCCACAGCGTCGCCAACTGACGAGGTCGAATGCGCACACTCGCGAAACTGACCTGGGTGGAGATCAAGCTCTTCGTGCGAGAGCCGATCACCATGGTCTTCACCTTCGCGCTCCCCATCCTTTTCCTCTTCGTCATGGGCGGCGTCTTCGGCAACACGCCCGATACAGGGGGACAAGTTGTGTACCGTGGGGTGGGCGCGATGGACTACTACATCTCGGCCTACATTGCCCTGACCATAGCCTCGATCGGACTTGTGGCGCTGCCTGTGCACCTGACAGCATATCGGGAGCGGGGGGTGCTCCGGAGGTTTCGGGCGTCCTCCATATCCATCTGGTCGCTGTTCGGCGCTCAAGTTGCGGTCAGCTTCGTCGTCACGGTAGTAGGCGGCGTATTGATTGTCATCGCGGCGGTATTCACCTACGATGCGACCATGCCGGAGTCGCCCCTTCTGGTGATACCAGCTTTCACAGCTGGCTTGCTTAGCTTCGCCGCGCTGGGCATCCTGCTCGGCTCAGTGATGCCGACCACAAGGGCCGCGCAGGGTCTCGGGCTGCTCTTGTTCTTCGTCATACTGATACTGGGCGGAGCCGGGCCGCCGAGAGAGGTGATGACGACAGCCATGCAGTACATCGGCGACGCCACGCCCCTGCGGCACGCTATTACCCTGCTGCAGGACCCGTGGCTGGGTTGGGGCTGGAACTGGACCGAGTTCGGCATCGTCGTTGGCATTCTGATCGGGTCAATCCTGCTGGCAGCCCGCTTCTTCAGATGGGAGTAGGTCCGGCTCATTTATCTCAGAGCGCCTGCATCATCCCCCAGAACACGATTCCGAAGAGTATGTGCAAGACGAGTTGCTCCAGCCTCGCATTGCCCGCGAGCTTGCTACCCATCAGCCCCTGCCCCGCCACCGGAAGCGCGCCGAACAGCATGGCGAGCCACAGGAAGCAGACATAGGGTGCGATCACAGCCGCCGATTTGCCATCGAGGTCGAGCCCCCAGACTATCAGGTAGTAGATGATGCCGAATACGATGCTGGTGACGATGTGTATGGGAACCCCGAGGAGCAGCGGGTTGAGCCTGTTCCCGGCCCCGCCTGCAAACTTCAACGCGAAGCTGCCATCTATCACCAGCAGGCTCGACTTGAAGAGACCCAGACGGTACCCGACATCCGAAGCGAGCCCCATGGCTATGCCTGCAACCAGCCCTGCAATGACCCCGTCAGCTATCGACATCGTCCCACCTCCCAGACCATTCTACGATGCTACCTCCAGCATTTGGGCATGCCCAACACCATCTACACCCGTGTGGGTGGCAAGTAGATGCGAAACCTCGACTCCGCCACGGCCAGAACACTATCCGGCTCGGCTATGCGCCCAGGATCGACAAGACCCGAACTCGCAAGCAAGTCGAATCGTATCGACTCGACATGCGCTTGTGTCGGGCGGAGCGGCGGGTGCCATATTCCGAATCGCTTTGTGCCGTAGTAACCGACAAGAGGACCCGTCAGGTGTTTCACCACATCCGCCGAGCCGTCCATCTCCTTCTCGGCGTCCTCTTCGAGAGCCACACTCGCCTCGATTTGCAGTCGGCCGTGCCAGTCGCCGGTGGTCGTATGTCTGACGCGCCCGGCTCGGGCCTCCGAAATCAACCGGATGTTGAAGCGCCCGTGCTCCCACCCCAGCCCCACGAGGCGCGTGAGCCCGGCAACGATCCTCGATTTGACAGCGCTGCGAAAGAAATAGACGGCTGGACCGCCGGTCCGGGGATCGACCACGTAGGTCCGAAGGTTGACCTGGTCGTAGGGTAGGAATGGCCCCGGCAGGTAGCTGAGCCCGTCGAGCTTGCTCTTCAGCACAACCACACTGACGAACACACTGTCGTCACTTCGAACAGCGAGAGGCAATATGTCGGGCACATGCGGGCGCACGCGCTCGGCAGGCACGAGGTAGGAAACGTACAGCACGTGCTGCAGCCCAATCCCGACGCTAGCGAACCGGAAGCCGTCCGCCAATCCGTGTTCCCCCGGCAGCCTCGTATTGACTGACCAGGGTAATATAGACTCGCAGAAGTAAGTTGTAAAGGGAGAACCGGTGAAGGTATTCATAACCGGCGGTACGGGACTGGTGGGCACCACGCTGGTCAGGGCGCTCGTCGATCGTGACCACGAAATCACGATCCTGACCAGGGGGCGGGGACATATTCCGGAATCACCGGGGAGTACCTCCGTCATACGCGGCAACCCGGTTGAGCAAGGCGAATGGCAGAATGCCGTCGCTCGACATGACGCGGTTATCAACCTAGCGGGCGCGTCCATCTTCAGGCGGTGGTCCGCCGGGGCCAGGAAATCGATACTCGAAAGCAGAGTCCTGACAACACGCAATGTGGTGGAGGCAATCGCACGCAGTCAGCGACAGACGGCCCTCCTCAGCGTCTCCGGCATAGGCTACTACGGTTCAAGGGGAGACCATATCCTGAGCGAGAGCAGCACGCCCGGCGCGGGTTTCCTCGCCGACGTCGCTCGGGCATGGGAGACGGAGGCATTGAAGGCAGAGGCCCACGACACACGCGTTGTTCTCTGTCGACTTGGCCACGTGCTCGGGAGAGGTGGTGGGGCGTTGCCCAGACTCGCGAGACTGTCCCGATGGCATCTGGGAAGCAAATGGGGTACGGGGCGGCAATGGCTGTCGTGGGTCCACGAGGGCGATCTGGCGAAGGCATTCCTGTTTCTGATCGAGCGCCACGATTCCTCCGGCCCCTTCAACATCACATCTCCCCAACCCGTGCGGAACTCGGAGATGATGGAAGCGATCAACCTGCTGCTCGGTAAGAGGCCTTTCGTGCCCCCGATACCCGCTCCGGCCTTGCGGGCGTTGCTGGGCGAGTTTGCGAGCGCCTTCGTTGGCGGGCAGAGAGCGATCCCGGCGAGGCTCGAGAACGCCGGATTCACCTTCGACATGCCGACGCTGGACGTGGCCCTGCGCGATCTACTGAGGCCGTAGCTCGAATCGGCACATTCCAGGTGGTCGGGCATCTACCCCACCACAGGCGACGCGTCCCTGCAGAATGGGTTGAGGCGCAGCGCCAGGGAGAAGAGGAAGGGGTACTCGCGACGCAGGTACATCAGGTAGTCGACCCACTGCCCGGCGAGAAGAGCGTAGGCCCGTCTTACATCGACAGCGAGGTGGTTCAGGTCGGATTCCGGCACTTCCAGCGGCTCCGGCCGTGCCACCAGCTCGTCCTTGAGATGGAAAATCGCCCTCAGAAGGTCGGTGAACGCCTCGTGCTCGACCAGATTGGGGTTCTCCAGCAGGCCGAGAAGCATCTGGCTCTTCTCGGTTAGGAAGCCACGCAGCAGGGCGAGATCCAGTCGTGCAGGATCAACGTCGAACGTATGGCCCCGCAGCGTGGCCCGCAGCTGGTTGAAGTCCCTGTCGGTCCATTTCTCGTCGATCTGGTGCAGCTCGCGTACGCTCTCGAGGCCCGGATCGAACGAGCAAAAGACGCGTAGCAGGTACGTGCCGATCTCACTGAAGAAGGCGCTGACCGCCATGTTGAGCCGCTCCCTGCGCAGGCGCTCTTGCCTGCGCTGCAGCAGCAACTGCGTCACGCTGGCGACCACCGCCAGGAAAGTGCCAACGCCAACGATTATCAGCACTATGGCCACAATCCTGCCCGCCGTGGTCGTCAGTTGGATATCACCGTAGCCAACGGTGGATACGGTGACTATCGTGAAGTAGAAGGCCTCGAAGAGGCTGAGGTCCTCCGTGACTTTGAAGGCGAACGTTCCCGCGAGCAGCAGTGCGGCAAGCACCGCCAGTATCAGCGCAAGTCTGACTCCCAGGCTGTTCATTTGCCTCACCTGACGGTTCCCGGGCGGGGTGGCACGGATTCGGTATCCCGCAAGCCCTACCCGACGCACCGGGTGACTACTGCAACTCGTGAAAGCTCACGAACCGTTCGAACTCGATCATGCCGCTCTCTCCCATGTTCTGTACCTCGATCCCCGCCTCCACAGCCGCCGCCACAGGATTGAGCCCGCCGATAAGCACCATCCCCACCCTGTTGAGTGAGACCGCGATCTGACACACGGACTCACTGGTGTTCCCGAGCAACAACACACCGCCGATGCCCGCCTCCTTGAGCGCAGCTATTCTCTCCTCGACGAAAGCGCGCGCGGGCGCTGGAATTTCACGGAAATTCGCCAGGATTCGCCCGTTGCCTGTCTTCACCGCGCCCCGCACGTTCGTCATCCCGGCACGGATATACTGCTCGGATGGATCGAGTGAGGTGCCATCGTAGTTAATGATAGCCACAAACCGCCTCGGCTGGTGGTTTCTCAGCTCCAGCACCCCGCCGAACCTCGATTCTATGGGGACTCCAGCCTTGAGGAGCACGCCATTGATGGTCACACCGCAGATAGTCCCCAAGCCGACCTTTCCTCTGGGCACGACCACCTCCCCCAGCTTCTCCCCTTCCCGCGCCATGACGACGAGGTCGCTGACACACAAGCCTGCTCTGATCGCCTCGCCCATAGGCGGAAGTGCTGCCGCGAAACGGGCCTTGTCGAAGAGGGACGCATTGATCGCAACAAGGCCCTCGCGTCGCACGGGGTCGAACGTCGTGCGGAACGCCAGCAGCTCGAGCCTCTCCAGGATGAACCCGACCTGGTCGGGTGCGAGCGCAACCCTCAGCTCTTCGATTCCTTGAGGGGTTATCATCCTGCCGTCGCGCCCCAGAGGCTGGGTGTAGCCGCGCTCGTCCGTGATGCGGAGGTGGTACCTTACGGCACGTTCACTGAGCGAGATACCGTACCGTTCCAGTTCCCTTGCGATAGTCACAGAGCCGAGGGGCTCCGATGACTCGCTCAGTGCCTTCAGAATGGCTATGATCTTCTTCTCGGTATCGTGGCCCGAATCATGTACCATGCGACTGCCAGCCAGCCTGTCGAGGATTCGCGGTGACTGACATTATAGCACCGCCCTCGATGAGTTGGATAGGCTGGTAGCTGCGCGAGGTCGCTCACCACTCCTGAAAGCGGTTGGTGATGGGCAAGCGCCGGTCCCTTCCGAAGGCCCTGGGGGTTATCTTCACGCCCGGCGGGGCCTGCCGTCTTTTGTACTCGCTCCCATCCACCAATCGGGCGGCCCGCCTGGCTGCTTCGGCGTCCATTCCCAGCGCCACGATCTGCTCCAGGCTTTTGTCCTCTTCAACGTATGCCTTCAACACGGGATCGAGCAAATCGTAGGGCGGCAGCGAGTCGCTGTCTTTCTGCTCCGGCCTGAGTTCGGCGGAGGGCGGCTTCCGCAGCACGGACTCGGGTATCAGAGGGAAGCCCGCGACCGTGTTGCGGTATCTCGCCAGCTCGTAGACCATCGTCTTAGGGACGTCCTTGATAACCGCGAAGCCCCCCGCCATGTCGCCGTAGAGCGTTGTGTACCCCGTAGCCATCTCGCTCTTGTTCCCGGTGGTAAGAACCAGCCAGCCGAACTTGTTCGAGAGCGCCATCAGGATGTTGCCCCTTATGCGGGCCTGCACGTTCTCCTCGGCGACGTTGGGCTCGGTACCGGCGAATGCTTCGGCAAGCATCTTCTCGTAGGCCGTGAAAGCCCCATCTATCGGTATGGATATGAGCCTGATGTCGAGGTTGCGCGCAAGCTCCCCGGCGTCCGACACGCTGCTGTCCGACGAGTACCTGGAAGGCATGGACACGCCCACGACATTGGGGGGGCCGAGCGCATCAACGGCTATGGCTGCAACGAGGCTCGAGTCGATGCCACCGGACAGCCCGATGACTACCCCGGCGATGTGGTTCTTCAGAAGGTAGTCACGCGTTCCCAGGGCCAGCGCCCGGTACACCTCACCAGGCGGGTCTTCGATCTCCGGCTCCGGACGGGCAATCAGCGGCCCCGATCCAACTGTCTTGGCCTCAGATACCAGGATCGTGGCTGAAGGTGAGCCTCTGTCACCCAGCGCCAGTGAGGCCTTGCGCCATCGCGGGTCGTGGAGCCGCGATCGGAACACCTCTTCGACGTCCAGGTCGACGACAACGAGGTCCTCCTCGAACTGCCCGCCCCGGGCAATGATCTCGCCCTTCTGATCCAAGACCATGCTGTAGCCGTCGAAGACGAGTTCGTCCTGGCCACCGACCAGGTTGGTGTAGGCCACTATGGCGACGTTGTCCGAAGCGCGCGTCGCCAGCATCCTCTCGCGGAACTGGCGTCTCCCCACGTAATATGGTGACGCGCTGATGTTGACAATCACCTCGGCGCCCCGGTATGCCTGATACGTGGCAGGACCGGCCTCATACCAGATGTCCTCGCAGATGTTGACCCCCACGCCGACGCCCGAGATGACGTAGACCGGTGTCCTGCTTCCCGATTGGAAGTAGCGATCTTCATCGAAGACGCCGTAGTTGGGCAGGTATACCTTGTGATAGACGTCGACCAGCCTGCCGTCATGGAGTATCGCGGCCGCGTTGTACAGATCACCCTTGGCATCGGCGAAACCGACGACCACCGTGATCCCACCAGTCTCTGCTGCGATCCGGCTGACGCACTTCAGGTTCTCGTCGATGAACTGAGGCTTGAACAGCAGGTCCTCGGGCGGATAGCCGCAGACAGCAAGCTCAGGGAAGGCGACCATGTCCACTCCCTGAGCCCTTGCGTCCGCAACGTATCTGAGGATCTTGCCGGTATTGCCCTCGAAGTCGCCGACCGTGGGATTTATCTGGGCCAGCCCTATTCGGAGCGACCGCACAAGCCACACCTCCTGCGCCAGCGATGATTCCTCTTGGCCGCTATCATATCACAGGATTGGCAGGTACTTGTCCAGCTCGTACTCGGTCACCTGCGCCCGGTATATGTCCCATTCGATCTTCTTGTTCCTTATGAAAGCATTGAAGACATGGTCACCAAGCGCCTTCCTCACAAGCTCGCTGGTCTCCGTCACCTGAATGGCGTCCCCAAGACTGCCGGGAAGGGTGTCGATCCCCCTCCTCTCCCTCTCCTCCACGCTCATCTCGTACACATTCTCCTCAACCGGCGCCGGGACCTCGTACTGCTTCTCTATGCCGTCCAGGCCAGCGGCGAGCATGACCGAGAACGCCAGGTAGGGGTTGCAGGCCGGGTCGGGCGACCTGAACTCGATCCTGGTAGCCTTCTCCTTCCCCGGCTGGTACTCGGGCACCCTTATCAGGTCCGAGCGGTTGCGCCGCGCCCAGGATAGGTACACCGGCGCCTCATACCCGGGGATGAGGCGCTTGTAGGAGTTCACCCACTGGTTGGTGACCGCCGTGATCTCAGGCGCATGCTTCAACAGGCCAGCCACGAAGCACTTCGCCTCTTTGGACAGGTGGTAAGAGTCGTTCGCATCGAAGAAGGCGTTTTGTCCCTCTTTGAACAACGACTGGTGCACGTGCATCCCACTGCCGTTGATGCCGTAGACCGGCTTTGGCATGAAGGTCGCGTAGACATCGTTGTACAGGGCCACCTGTTTCACCACAAGGCGATACGTCATGACATTATCCGCCATCGTGAGCGCATCGGTGTATCTCATGTCGATCTCGTGCTGACTCGGGGCCACCTCGTGGTGAGAGTACTCGACCCCGATGCCCATCTCCTCGAGGGTCAGCACAGTCTGCCTTCTCAAGTCGTGGGCAGTATCCAGTGGCGTCATGTCGAAGTAGCCGCCGGCATCCAGCATCTCGGTGCCCTTCGAGTCGCGGAAATAGAAGTACTCCAACTCCGGGCCAACGTAGTAAGTGTATCCCTTTCCCGCTGCCCTCTCCAGGTTCCTCTTGAGCACATGTCTGGGGTCACCTTCGAAGGGACTGCCGCCGGGCCTGAGGACATCGCAGAACATGCGGGCTACCGCATGGTGCTCCTTGGGCCGCCACGGAAGCAGCATGAAGGTATCCGGATCGGGCATCGCGATCATGTCGCTCTCGTCTATCCTGGCGAAGCCTTCGATAGACGAACCATCGAAGCCCATACCCTGCTCGAGTGCCTTCTCCAGCTCCTCGACGGTGATGGCGAAGCTCTTGAGCATGCCCAGGATGTCCGTGAACCAGAGCCTTATGAATTTGACATCATGCTCCTTCGCCGTCTTGAGAACGTACTCCTTGGCCTCTTCCCTGCTCTTGCCAGCCATTTCACACCTCCTTGTATGTGCTGGTCTGACCAATTCTATATGGCACTCTCGGCCTGATCACCGGTCCTTATCCGCACGGCATTCTCCACCGGAAGCACGAATATCTTGCCATCCCCCCTCTCACCCGTTCTCGCGCTCCGGACTATCGCGCTAAGGGTCTTGCCCAGGTCCTCCTCCATTACGACCACCTCGATCTTGACCTTGGGCAGGAACTCTACCCGGTACTCCCCGACCCTCCACTGCAAGGTGATACCCCTCTGCCGGCCTCTTCCGACTACCTCGCTCACCGTCATCCCCAAGATGCCCATATCGGCGAGGGCGGTCCTGACGGGCTCCAGCTTCTCCGGTCTTATCACCGCTTCGATCTTCTTCATGTTATCACGCCCCCGTACGCCCTCTCGCCGTGCTGGGAAATGTCCAAGCCGACGACTTCCTCTTCTTCCTTCACTCTCAGGCCGATGACCGCATCGACGAACTTGCCGAGCCCCCACGTCATACCGAAAGCGAAGGCTCCTACAGCAGCGATACCCGCGATCTGCTTGCCGAATTGTGCGAACCCGCCCCACAGTAACCCATCCGCACCGGAGGCATTCACCGCCGCGCTGGCGAAGATGCCCGTCGCGATCGCCCCCCAGAGTCCGCCCATCCCATGCACCGCCCACACATCGAGCGACTCATCGATGCCGCGCTTCGTCCTGAGCACCATACAGTAGTAGCAGATCACTGATGCTACAGCCCCGATGGGGATTGCGGCAATGGGATGTACGAACCCCGCCGCGGGGGTGATCGCCACCAGCCCTGCAACTGCTCCGGTCGCCACGCCCAGCGCCGACGGCCGTCTCTGCATCCAAGCCAGGAACATCCAGGTAAGAGCCGCCGCCCCTGCCGACACATTGGTCGCCACAAAGGCGCTCGAAGCTAAACCGCCTGACGTCAGGGCGCTCCCTGCGTTGAAACCGAACCAGCCGAACCACAGCAGCCCAGTTCCCAGCACTACCATCGGGATGTTGTGCGGCTCCATGGGCTCGCCTTCCTCGAAGCCCCTGCGTTTCCCCAGCAGCAGGGCTAGTGCCAGAGCCGACATTCCAGCACTCACGTGGACCACTGTGCCGCCCGCGAAGTCGAGTGCGCCCAGGTTGGCGAGCCACCCACCATCCCCCCATACCCAATGGGCCACGGGGCAGTAGACCAACGTGAACCACAGCACAGCCAGCAGCAGGAAAGCGCTGAACTTCGTCCTCTCCACGATGCCGCCTGTCCACAGGGCTACGGTGATGATGGCGAACATACCCTGGAAGACCATGAAGGCCAGATGAGGCACGGTCGACGCGTAGATATCGGAGGGCTCTTGACCTACCCCGCTGAGACCGATCCAACCCAGCCTGCCGATAATACCACCGGCGTCCGGTCCAAAGCTCAGACTGTAGCCATACAGCACCCACAGAATACCGATCAGGCCCAGCAGGGCGAAGCTCATCATGACGGTGGAGAGCACGTTCTTGCGTCTCACCATACCGCCGTAGAATAAAGCCAATCCCGGCGTCATCAACATGACAAGCGCCGAGGATATGAGTATCCAGGCGGTATCTCCAGCGCTCACCATCTTTCCCTTCTCCTTCTCGGCCGATATGCGTCTCTAAACAGCATGCTAGCCAGCTACCATTTCGCGTAGATTGCGCCGATGTTAAGGGCGTGTTACACAAAGGGAGGCTTAGGAGGAGCGTAAGGAGTTCCCTAGGTCTCGGGTCAACCCGCGAGCCTAGGTTGAGGGAGCACTTGGAGGTGACGGTTGATCCTTCCTGAACCTGTATCCTATGTTCCGCACCGTCTCGATGAAAATGCGCTCGGCGTCCTCGATCTTGCTGCGGAGCCTGCGAACATGGACATCCACCGTCCTGTCGCCGCCGAAGTAGTCGTAGCCCCAGACCTCGCTGAGGAGCTGCTCCCTCGTGAATACCCGGCCCTTGTTGCTGGCCAGGTACTTGAGCAGCTCGTACTCCTTGAAGGTCAGCGTCACCGGCCTGCCGTCTACGGTGACTTCGCAGTTGTCGACGTCAATCACCAGGTCGCCGCAGTCAATCAGCTCGCCCCTGCCGACACCCTGTCTCCGCCAGAGCGCCCGCTTGAGCCTGACCAAGACCTCCGGTGGATCGCACGGCACGATGACAAAATCGTCGACGGGCAGCGAGGGGTCAAGCAGGCTCATCGACTGTAGAGGTACCAGCGCCACTACGGGCACACTCCGGGTCTCCTTGATTCTCCGGGGGAGACGCCAGACCGCAGAGTCGGGGGGAGCGTAGCCAAGCTCGAACACGATTGCGTCCGGGGCCTCGTCCTCGATCCGGCCCAAGACACCTTCCACGCCCGACGAAAGAGCGACGGAGAACCCTGCCTCGGCCAGAGACTTGCCGAGCCCGTCAGCGATATCCTGACTACCGGTCACTATGAGAAGTTTGGGCAATGCTGCTGCCCTCCCTGAGGCTGGGCCTGCGACTGTGTCGCCGCGTGTCCAAAGTGGTCGAAGCCTTGAGCAGCGGTGTCCGCTGCTCAGTACCTCGTATAGGGGGATACTACTCCGGCACTTCCACCTTGGCAAGTACCGCGAGCCTGACGGCGCGCACCTTTCGGTAGACCTCGCCCGGCGTACGGCGCTGTCCGTCCACGGCCAGAAGGTCACGCTCGATCGAGATCCCGAACAGCCGCTCGTTCCTCTGCAGGTACGGAAGGATCAGCTCCCAGTCCTCGTCCGTGAACTCGGCGAACTCCCCGCCGTTTAGCTGCTCCTCCACAAGACTGTCGCGCGGGTCACGAACGAAGATCGCCCCCCCGGATGCCAGGGAAAACAGGTTGGAGCCCGGATAAGGGATCGCCTGCTCGCACACCCGCCCCCTGTCGTCGAACTCCATACCGTTCAGGATAACGAAGCCGCCACCCCGGTGTGGGTCGCCGGCCATAAACGACTCGGCCAGGAAGTCGAGGCACGCGCCGTTGATCACCACACGGGGCCGGCCGACGGCGTTGATCAGCGGCCTCCCTGCCCCGTTGCCCATGACATACACTTCGCCACCCTTCGCACCGTACATGAAGGCCTGCCCCACGTCGCCGTAGACAGCCAGCAGGCCGGCCTTCATTATCTGGGCCACCTGGTCCTGGCCGTTGTTGTGCACGTGGACTTCCATGCCGTCGATCCCGGACGCCAGGTAGTCGCCCGAGCTTCCATAGATATCAAAGCGCACGCCCTGTGTCCATGGCCCGAAACCACAGCCGTGAAACCGCTGTCCTTTTAGACCGTACGTGATGAAGCGCTTCCAGCCGAGCTCATGGGCTCGAACGGCCAACCGGGCGTCACAGTCCGGCCCCTCGGGGGGGAAGTCACGGCCCAATATGACGAGCACCCTTTCTCCACCCAACGGTGCCCGGAGTTCGCGACGTGTCTCCCAGTCTATGCGGGCGAAGCGGGCACCCTCTTTGGATGAGATCGGAGGCGTTGAGTCCAAGACGTTGTCGATGCTATCACGGACCAGCTCCAGTACCGAGCTTCGTCTCATGTTGCCGCAATCGTAGCGCCGATCGTTGAGAAGGGTGAGCAGCGACAGAGCGTTCTCCCGCGCGTCATCGCCCAGCCCCGCCAGCCGCTCAATCTCTCCCAGCTCCCACCTCAGCTCGACAAAGCCCCAGTCCCGCAAGCACGCAACAACGCGACTGAAGGCCTCCTCCGGCTCTCCTGAGGACACAGCAGCCTCGATCTCCCCGTCCGACTCCCCGGAATCCACGGGCGGCTGGGGCTTCGCGGTGCGGTCGATCCTGTACTCGCCGGGCGGGGCCGTGATCGGCTTCCCGAACTTGTCCGCGCAGGTCACATTCCACTTGCCGTTGTTTCGAGCAACGGTGAAGGCGAACGCCCCGCCATCGGTGTGGCTGCCGCCACGGGCGTTCCAGTACCGATCGGCCACGGGCCGGAAGCGGTCGTCCTCCCCGGAGAGCGAATGTAGCGTGGCATCGATTGCCTGCTTCTCCGAGGCAACCAGGCCCACCGTGACATCGCCCTCCTGGAAGGCGAAGACCTGGGGCCGGAGCATCGCCGTATCGGTGATGCCGATCAGGTTGTACATATTCTGGTCCGGCTTGCTGTGCGCGATGATGAAAAACCAGGGGCCATCCGGCGAGCCGTGGATGTGCAGCGACTGGATCATCCGGTAAACATGCTGCTTGTCCTCCGGAAGGCGGTCGAAGTCCAGTTCCGTGGTGGGGGCCATGGCCTCGATCACGCACTCCAGCGGATACTTGTACACCCTGCTCCACAGGTCGAACAGCAGCACAGAGACCTCGGTGTCGGTGAGGAACTGTGGAGCTATGTTGTGCTGGCGCAGGTACTCGGAGACGCTGTAGTAGTTGGCGAAGTCGCCGTTGTGTACCAACGCCTCGTTCATGCCTATGAAGGGATGCGAGCCCGCCGGGTGCCACACGCGTCCCTTGGTGGGATAGCGCTGGTGGGCAATCCACACCTGGGCCTGCAGGTCTTCGAGCCCGTAGTACTGCACCACGTGCTCGGCGTAGCCAACCACCTTGAATATCATCAGATTCCGGGCGTGTGAGAGAACGAAGGCACGCTTGTCGCCCAGCGACGCGTAGTAGCGCTGGTTCAGGCGGACGCTGTTCTGATAGACGAACTCGTCTTCAACGTCGCGCTCAGACAGGTCCGATAATCCGTTATCCGATGCAAATCGATCGAGCACATCCCCCTTCACGCGGACGAAGTACCGCACTATATCGGGCGGCTGAATCGGGAGGCCCAGCTCCCTCCAGTCCGCCACGGGCTCGACTTCGGTCTTCCGGCTAACGTCGAAGACGGGGGCAACGAACTCAGTCTCCACCTCTCCGGCAGCCTTCGGGTCGAGCAGGGCGATCTGCAGTATGTAATCGTTCAGCAGGGTGGCCTCGTCTACACCGAGCTGCTCGTGGCTCAGGCAGGCACAGGCTATGCCACCGCCCTTGCCGTTGCCCCGGTTGTGCATCTGTATGGAAGGCTCGAATATGTGTCGCCCGCGAACAGGAACGCTGGACGCGAATCCCACGACGCCGCAGCCGCCCTCCTCGGCGGTCCTGTGGCGAGGGACGGCCGGCACGCCGGCCACCAGGGGCTTTCTGGAGTCGAGTATCGCCCCGGCAGAACTATTGCTCCGTGTGTTCATCCGATTCTCTCGCATACTCCGCTACCCGTCTTCACTCACCGAGTACCAGCGTGCTGCGGTGCGCTCGCAGCACCCTGATCGATGTAGTCCAGATGGACCAGGAGGTCCGACCGGCCTACCAGATCTTTGACGCTTCTCAAGCCGAGCCGCCAGAGTATCTCCTGCAGCTGGATGCAGTAGGAATGAAACAGGTTGATGATCCGCTGCGTGGCCCAGCCAATACCAAACGCGGTTGACAGCTCCGGGTCCGTGGTGGCAATGCCGCGAGGGCAGCCTCTCCCGCTCTCGCATCTTCCGCAGCGAATGCATTCGAGCGCCACCATCTCCGACGTCGCTATGACAACGCCGTCCGCGCCGAGCGCGATCGCCTTCGCGATGTCCCAGGCCGTGCGAACGCCTCCGGACACAATGAAAGTCATCTGATCACGAATGCCTTCTTCGATCAGGAACTGGTGCACCTTGGGAATGGCGTACTCGATGGGCATGGCGATGTTCTTCTTCGCGATGTCCGGTGCGGCCCCCGTGCCTCCGTAGCTCCCGTCGATGTGAATGATATGGGCCCCCGCGTAGTAGCTCCCGACGGCTACCATGTCAACGTCCGTGGGGCTCGAGACCTTCACAGCCACCAAGGCCTTGGGACTCATGGCCTTGATCCAGTCTACGTGCTTCTTGTGGTCCTCCACCGAGTACACGGAATGGAACGGGAAGGGTGAAAACAGGGCATTGCCCTCCACCGACTCCCGAATCCTGGCAACCGCCGCTGTGACCTTGTCTCCCAGGAGGTGCCCGCCGAGGCCGGGCTTGGCACCCTGAGCGTACTTGAACTCGACAATCGGAGCCCTCTGGATCGTCTCCTCGCGAACGCCGAAAAGCCCGGTCGCAACCTGCGTGATCACATGGTCGGCGTAGGGCACCAGCTCGTCCGGGTAGCCGCCCTCGCCGGTACACGTGAACGAGTTGAAGGCCTTGTAGGCCCTGGCACGGCCGACCATCGTCGGGAGGCTGATAGCACCGAAGCTCATCCCGCCACCATAGACCGGGAAGCCGATCTCGATCCGGGGGCTGTCATCGTCATTCCTGCGGTTGAGTGGAATAGAGAGGTCTATCTCGGACGGCTTGAGATCGGGGTCAGGCGGCTGCTCGGGAAACGCGAAGTCGATGCGATCGAACCCACCGCCGGACCTCCCGACCCGGTACTCCAGGCCGCTCTCTGGAGGCCTTCCCGTCTCCGCCTGGACCCAGGTGCTCCCGATCAGATCCGCTGTCCAGCGCGGATCGCCAAACGTGCTCCATACAGGGTCAGGCCCCACACGAATCGCGTGCTCGGGGCAGGCATCTACACAGAACGAGTTGCCCGCCCTGCACACTTCGGCCCCGACGCAGAGATGGGACCTCGGAGGCATCATGATCTCGCCCGCCTTGATGTGCACGCCATACCCGCAGACCTCGGTGCACTTGCCACACGATACGCAGGCGCTCGTTCGGACAACGCGGTACTTGGGCAGGCGGTTCCTGAACCTCGAAGGACAGAGATCGATGATGCCGTCTGCCGGCGGGTAGACCCACGGTCCGGGTGGCGGAGGAAGCGGCCTCTCTGCCGCCACCGGTCTGCCGGCCGCGTCGACTCCGGGGTTGCCCGAGGAGAGAGATGCGACCGCCCGCTCACCGAACACCGGGGCGAAGTTCTCCTTCTCCAGGTCATCGAAGAACATGGCCCTGCCGACCTCTCCCCGGAGGCGACGGACCTCTCGCATTCCCATAGCGCCCATGACCTCGATGAGCTGGGAGTGCCATGAGCCGATGAGATTGACGATCCGCTGAGCGCCGTAGTCGACAGGTGTCCTATCCAGCCCGACGGGACATGCCGTGCCATTGCCGCACTCCCGGCACAGGCGGCATTCCAGAGCCGCCGCGATGGCCCGATCGACCCCTGCGCCGTCTGCCCCGCATATGATGATCTTGGCAACGTGCTCGGCCATCGCTATGCCACCGGACGCGAGCAGCGTGACGCGGTCCCGCATTGATTCTTCGACCAGGCGCAGATGTACCTCCCTGACCAGGGTGGTAATGAAGTCCCCTTGTCGCGACCCGAAGCCCCTGCCCTTGGCACCAGCCTGCAGGTGGATCACCTCGGCACCGGCCAACGTGAGCCGGAGAGCCCTCTCCACCGCCTCGCCATCGAGGGGCAGGCGTATCGAAGCGACAGTGGAGGGGGACTCGCGCTTGACCGCAGCCACGGCCTCCATGACATCCTCTGCGTACGCAAGCTCGACCATTGGAACGCCTTTGACCTCGGCCACCGACTGTGTCGCGGGGTCAAGTCTGACGATCAGGTTCGCTCGCCTCTCGGAAAGGATACCCCGAGCCTCCTCGAACCCGGCCACCGCCAACGTACCCAGGTTGGCTGCCGCTTGAGCGGTAGCCTTACGCACGGACTCGCCGACGAGGGGGATCGGAGCGATCTCCAGCACCACCGGCACCGGAATCTCGACGAAGGGCGGGAACCGGGTCAGCAGGCTCCCACTATCGTCGAACTCGAGCCTGTCCGGCCTGCCACCCAGCTCGATGACGGTGCTTATGTACTCTCTCCCATGGATGCCATCGCGCGTCGGCCGTACGATCTCGGACATGTCCGTCCACATCTGATCGAAACCAGGCCCGCAGAAGGGGCCCCGGTACCCGGCACCGGACACCGGTATCTTGCCCGTCTCCGCCTGGCTCCAGATGCGCTGGATGAGGGCAGGTGTCCAGTAGTCATCGCCCAGGGCATCGTATCGGGCGTTCCGCACCCTCGTCAGTATGTTAGCCTTGCACTCCTGCACACAGCGCATGCAGTTGACGCACTGGTAGTCGCCGGTGTCGACTACCTGCACAGGATCGAACCCCCGCTTTCGATAGACGTTGTATACGCAGGACGTTTCCTTCACGCAGTTCGTGCAGTGAAGGCACTTGTTGATCTCGACAGAGCAGTACTCCGAGATCGGCTCGAACCTCGGCGGGAGCGACTGTATGTTGATGTGATACTTCTTCGGCATCGCTTCCTACCCGACCCTGTCGCAGCTCATGGCATTCCGGCCCAGCGGTCGCACCGCGTCGGCACGCTCCCCGGCCAATGCCGCGACGTCATCAGCCGTCAGGCTGTTGCGCCGGACCATTCCCAGACGTTCAGGGCCCATACCGGCTTCCGCGAGCAGCCTCTGGGCATACCTTACGCGGTTCTCCGCACGCGCGCCGCCTACAACGAATCGACACTGGTCCTCCGGACAGGCGACCAGTTGCACGCCGTCCGCCCCGTGCTCGACGAGCTTGATGAGATAGCCGACCTCGACCTTGCTGCCGCACGGCATCATTACATACCTCACCGAGCATCCGGGACCCCGGCCGACACCCTCGGGAAGACTGACGCCCTCCCGCAAGCTGCGTCCACAGTAGAGCACCGTGATCTCGGGCTCGAAACCGTCACCCATTCAGACCCACCAGTCTCGATCGATCCCGGTGTCAGAGCCTTACCGGGACCCCTTTCCCTGCAAGATAGTCCTTGACTTCCCGAACGCTGAACGTCCTGTAGTGAAAGATGCTGGCCGCGAGGACGGCATGCGCCTTCCCCTTCCCGAACGCCTCGTAGAGGTGCTCCAGGTTTCCCGCACCCCCGCTCGCGATGACGGGAACCGTCACAGCCTCGCTGATGGCACGGGTAAGCTCCAGGTCGTATCCTTGCTGCTGTCCGTCCTCGTCCCAGCTCGTCAGCAGTATCTCTCCGGCACCACGGTCGACGGCTTCTTTCGCCCACTCCACGGCATCGATCTCCGTAGCTGTGCGGCCTCCGTGAGTGCACACCACCCACCTCGGCGCGTCGCCGGAGACACGCCGGGCGTCTATCGCCACCACTATACATTGTGAGCCGAACTCCTCGGCCCCCCTGGAGATGAGCGAAGGGTCCTGCACCGCCGCGGTGTTGATAGACGTCTTGTCCGCGCCGGCGCGAAGCATCTTCCTCATGTCGTCAACGCCCCGCAGGCCTCCCCCAACCGTAAGGGGGATGAACACCTGCTCCGACACCCGCTCCACCACATCGGCCATCGTGTCGCGCCCCTCGGGCGTAGCACCGATGTCGAGGAACACGAGCTCATCAGCTCCCTCAGCGTAATAGTACGCCGCCTGCTCCACCGGGTCGCCGGCGTCACGCAGGTCCGTGAAGCTGGTGCCCTTCACCACGCGACCGCCTGTGACATCGAGACAGGGTATTATCCTCTTAGTAAGCATCCCGCGAACCTGCTGCTATATCCCGTCCAAATGGCTTCAGCACTCCTGCCTGTTATCTCACCCCGGCCATCCCGAGGAAGTTCGAATAGAGCCTCAGACCGTGCTCGCCGCTCTTCTCCGGATGGAACTGAGTGGCGATAAGGTTACCCCGTATCGCCATGCTGCAGAACCTCACCCCGTACTCAGTAGTACCTGCCACCACAGAATCGTCCTCGGGATAACAGCAGAAGCTGTGCACGAAGTAGAAGTCGGCACCATCCGGGACACCCTCGAAGACCGGATGTACCACCTGTTGCCTCACCTGGTTCCAGCCCATGTGCGGCACCACCAGCCCCGACGGCAGCCGCCTGACCTGCCCGCTCAACACGCCCAGGCACTCATGCCCACCACCCTCCTCCGTCACCGAGAACAGCACCTGCATGCCTATGCAGACGGCAAACAGGGGGCGGTCCTCCTCTATCAACCGCCGCACTGCGTCCCCGAGCCCCTTCCGCTCGAGGTTACGCATGGCGACCGGTGCCGCCCCTACCCCCGGGAAGACCACCGCTCCGGCCTCGAGCACCTCGCGCGGCTCGCTCGTCACCTTTGGAGCACAGCCCACTCTGGACAAGGCATTGGCCACGCTCCTGAGGTTCCCGGCACCATAGTCCACAATCGCGATCATCGCCTTGCGCCGGCCGCCTCCGCAGGGGACACATCTGAGCCCGCACGGGTTGAGTACGGCATACGGCAACCTACTTCCGCTTTCCCAATTCTAATACATAGGAGCACTGGTAGTCAATACTGCTCCAAGTCTTCAGGTGCCATAGCGGCAACACGCAGCTTAGAGCTTTGCCGCTCGTATCACGAACCCGAGAGGGATGAGGAGGGAAGTCGTCGAACTGTCGTCTCGTGCGGGCGGCCCCAGGGGCGGCAATGGCCTGTGTCATACTCCGCGAAGATTATACCTAGCCAGGGCAGCCGGTGGCAAGCGGAATCGTCCGGGGAATGGCCGTTCGATAACCTTGACATCACTGATTGCGGCGCGTAATATTGCCAAGCTAACGATTGCCCGGTTGTTCGACCGATTCCCAGCGAACCTACGGGAGGAGGTACGCCAGGTTGAAGAAGACAGACCTGTTGATCGTAATCGCGGTTTGGGAGTTCCTCACCGCCCTGCCCGCCCTGGTGGGTTTGGCGCTGGTAGGCGCGCTCGCTTATCCCCCTGTCATCGATCTGACGGGCGCCGGCAGAGTGGGCGGCCTTGTCGGGTTGAGCATAGCGGAGGCGTTTCTCCTGGCCTTCTTCGGCCTGTCCGTCGCAGCAGGGGTGGGGCTGATGACGCGAGCGGAATGGGGCAGGATCGCTGCAATACTGCACGCCGTCCTGAGCCTGTTCCGTGTACCCTTCGGCACGATTATCGGCGTGCTGATCATCATCTACCTGACCCGGCCCAGCATCAAGGCCTATTTCCGGGGCGAAGACGGCGGGGAGGCAACAGCCTGACTCTCTCCAGAGATCGCGAATCCCCGTAGTAAGGCGGCTGTAACCCACCTCTCGGGTCGTTGCCCCCTATCATCCTCTCGCTCTCATCCCCTTGAACACGCGTTCCATCCTGCCAGGATAATGCATGATTGACGATGTATGTAGAAGAAGCTAGAAGATGTGCTATTGAAAGCAGAGGATATGATGCTATAATGCCCACCAACATGCTTTAGGAGCGAAGCAATGAATCGAAGGGCACCCATACTGGCCATCGTCCTGATATCGGTCATCGCCATGAGTCTGGCAGCCTGCAACGGTGGTCAGGCCACGCCGACTCCGGCGACCACCCCTACACCGACCGTCGCGTCAACGTCAACTGCATCGCCCACCCCAGCACCCACTGCATCTCCGGCGGCAACACCGGGGCCAACCCTATCCGACGGCTGGTGCTGGAAGTCCGGCGATTTCATCGACTACGCGCTCAGCGGCATCCCCGACATCGACCAGAAGCAGGACAACTGGATGCCGCCCCAGGCACCGTCCAAATGGTCGTACTGCGGGCCGGTAGCTTGGGCCAACTCGCTGTGGTGGTTCGACTCCAAGTTCGAGCCCAACCCCATACCACCTCCCGCCATCAACGACAACTACCCGCTGGTGCAGTCCTACCAGCCCGGGGCCTGGGACGACCACGACACCAGGAACGTCGAATCGTTCGTTGAGGACCTTGCCTGGTATATGGATACGGACGGCCAGGCCTCAGGCGGCCAATGGCACGGCACGTTCGTCGAGGATATGGAGAACGCCGTCGCGCAGTATCTCACCGACAATGGAGTGGCGACTGACTACACGTGGACGCTGGTCAAGAGCCCTGAGTTCGACTGGATCGCCGATGAGGTCGAGAGGTGCGAAGATGTAATACTGCTCCTGGGGTTCTGGGAGAGGCAGGACGAGTTCGAAAGATGGGCCCGAATCGGCGGCCACTACGTCACGGTCGCCGGCGTCAACAGAGAGAACACGCAGATCGGGATATCCGATCCATACCTGGATAATGCGGAGGCGGGCAGCCCGGGCAGGGTCCTGCCCGGAGCGCACGGATATCCCCACGATTCGTCGATACACAATGATACAGAGTACCTGTCCCACGACATCTACGACGTCGTGCTCTCTGACAGTCCCGGCGGCATCTGGGCCGTCCAAGGTTATCCCGTCACCATGGAGCTGATGCAGAACTTCGAGGAGATGAACTTCGCGCAAGACCTGTTGCAGTACTACTTCGGCGCATACTCGGGAGGTCCTGTCAACGTGGAGATCGACTACGCCCTGGCCGTGTCGCCGGTCACAGCGCCGATACAAACAGTGACCCCCACACCCGGCCTACCTCCCCTTACCACGACACCGACACCCACCCCGACACCGACGGTCACGATACCTCCGCCAACGCCCGTGGACACCACCACAGCCACGCCCACCGCATCACCTACGCCCACCGCATCACCCACACCCACACCTGCGGACGTCCGGGCCGTCACGGGGATAGAGGCAACCCACTGGGTGTGCCCCGAGAGCGGTTATCTGATAGTCAGCATACATTGCCTGTCAGGCATCTACTTCCCCGACGGCACAAATATCTACGATCTGCACTTCTATACCGAAGAGGGCGAGTATCTGGGAAGCGAGTACCTCGACACACCGCTGGAGGTCTGCGTTACGTACACCTTCGATATAGTGAAATTCGAGGGGGAGCAGGTACCCGAAATGCTCATAATCTACCTGACCGATCAGGAACATAACATCTGGGGGCGGACAACGAGCCAGGCGTTCTGATAGGACAAGTTCACGGACCGGGGTAGGACGTGGCTCTCTGCACGCGAGGTGAGAAAGTCTAAGACACGAACCTGCTGACCAGGTCCACCGTGTCAACGACGTTGAGCTTGCGAAATATCAGCGTGAAGCGGTCCTCGAGAGTGAACCTCAGGCCGCTCAGGTTCTTAGTGGGCATGCCCCACATCCGCTTCTTGAAGTCGCCGAAGGCCTTCTTCCTCGTCTTGTAGAGGAACTGCTCATCCGTCTCGTCCGGCTTCCTCTCGTCGGCGTACTTCTCCAGGAGAAGCTTGTTCACCTCGCCCAGCAGCTTCGTCGGGAAGTAGGGACTGTCATAGATGATGTTCTGGAATCCCGTAGCCAGGTGCACCTCAACAGTGCCAACCTCGGGGAACTTGTCGAACGCATTGTCCGGCAAAGTGGATGCACCGTGCTGGACCGCGCCGCCCATTCCATAGTTCTCGCGCGCCACCCTGGACAGCTCTCTCAGCGTGTCGAAGTCGATCTTGACCTTGGCAATCGAGCCGTCCGGCAGCACCACACCGCCGTGACTGGTACCGGTCTGCACGCTGATCTTGGAGATACCCTTGACCCCCGGTCCCAGCCTCTCCTGGTAGCCCGACATGAAGGCCCTGAGGTCCTCCACGGTGCTGTTGGTCTTGCCCACCTCCCCTATCTCACCACCGACTGACACGCTCACGCCACTTGGCTCGATGCTGCGGATGAAGCTGGTCATCTCAGAGGTCACGCGGCAGTTACCTTCCTGCTGCTCGCCAAGCGTCGGCTTGCTAAGATCGACGATGGTCGAGGCGTCTATGTCGATGTTGAAGAAGCCGGCGTCCAATGCCTCCCGGATCAGCTCCTTGATCGCGTCGATCTCCTTGTCCGGGTCCGATGCGTATTTGCCGGCATTCACCTGGAAGTGGTCACCCTGTATGAAGACCGGCCCCTTGAATCCCTCTTTGACCGCTGCCGCGAGTATGCACGCGGCGTATTCCGCAGGCCTCTGCAAGGTATAGCCGATCTCCGAACGGGCTATCTCGAAGATAAATGCACCAACTCGATTCGCGTTAGCAGCCGCGAAGACCGCCCGCGCCACGTCGTAGGTTATCCCCCTGATGTTAATGGCGGGCACAGTGACGCCGGAGTAGAGCCCCTTTCCGGCAGCCTCATAAAGCCCCTGTATACTGGCCGGGAACGCCCCCTCGGAAAACGCCAGGTCGCGTATGGCAGCGCGCGCCTTCTCCCTCGCACCGTCGCTGGAGCCAAAGACAGCGTCCTTCACCAGGGAATCGACATCATTTGAAGATCTCAGCTTAAGCATACTGCTTCTCCGCTACGCGTGCTGTTCAGGAGTGAGCGCCGGCCGTTGTACCTGTCGATATCATACTCCACGTTCACATCGACCAAGTGAGGCTTGGAGATCGCATCCTCGAGCGGGACCGCATCGATCTTGCCGTTCCTGAGGCAGACCATCTTCCCGAAGTCATGCTTCACAACCAGGTCGACGGCAGCGATGCCGAAGTACCGTCCCATCCTGCGGTCGTACGCACACGGGGCGCCACCCCGCTGCAGGTGGCTCAGCACCACGCTACGTGTGTCAAGCCCCAGGGCCTCATTCAACTCCCTGGCCACGAATTCACCCACACCGCCGAGAGCAGCGTGCCCGAAGCTATCCACCTCACCCCTCACTACGAATTCAGACCCGCCGGCTGGCTTCGCACCCTCCGCCACAACCAGGATATTGTATCTCGCGCCTTGGGCCATCTCCCTCTGTATCAGCTCGTTCAGCCTGCGGATCGAGAAATGATGCTCGGGAATCAGTATGATGAACGCGCCGGCGGCCTCACCACCCTCGAGCGCTAGCCAGCCCGCATGTCGACCCATCGTCTCCACCACGAACAGGCGCTTGTGAGATCCGGCAGTCGTCCTCAGCCGGTCAACCTCCTCAACGATCACATTGAGCGCCGTCTCGAACCCCAGCGTGTAGTCCGTCACGGACAGGTCCTTGTCGATCGTCTTGGGGATCCCTACGACGTTAACGCCCTCCTGCGAGAGCTTGTAGGCCACCCCTAACGTGTCTTCGCCCCCGATAGCGACCAGCGCATGCAACTGCAGCTTCTCGATGTTCTCGAGGACCTTCTTGGACTGGTCATTCTGGGGATTGTACGGATTGGTCCGAGAGGTGCCCAGGAACGTGCCGCCAATCCTGTCCCAGGTCCTCACCACGTCCTGAGTCAACACGACACTGTTGAAGACATCATAGCCCTGGACTATCGGCTCTCCATGAACAAGGCCGGACGTATCTATGTCGATCAGGCCCTTCCACCCGTCCCTGAGGCCAAGCACCTCGAACCTGATGCCTCGCTCACCCTCCAGACGCTCGTCCAGGGCGGATTTCGTCACCCACTTGATAGCCGGATTAAGACCAGCGCAGTCTCCACCACCGGTCAAGACACCGATTCTACACTCCTTCATCATCTTCCCCCGACCACTGACAATCCTGCTCAGACATTATCACAGTTCACAACAGTCAATCAATAGCACTTTATTGGCATTAGAAGATGGGTAAATAGTACTGTCATTGGTCGAATGGGACTTCTCCGTTCGAAGAACGCGAAGGTAATAGCCCGCCACAACGGAGAGAGAAAGCCCCGGGACTACTCGAGGATGATATCCCCGCTCCTACCACCGCTCTTCTGTACCAGGCGTATGCCCTCGATGCGCATACCCCTGTCCATTGCCTTGCACATGTCGTAGACTGTGAGGGCGGCAACGGCAACGGCAGTCAGCGCCTCCATCTCGACGCCAGTCTGCGCCGTGGTTCTCACAGTAGCAGCGATATCCACCGCCGGTCTCTTCTCATCCAGCGTCAGTCGAAGCTCCACGCTCGAAATCGGAAGGGGGTGACATAGCGGGATGAGGTGAGAGGTCTGCTTAGCCGCTGATATCCCCGCAATCTGGGCCACAGCCAGGACATCGCCCTTCGCGGCCTCACCCTGCCGTATCATGCTGAGGGTCGCCGGCTGCATGATCACGCTGCCTTTGGCGGTAGCAACGCGCTCAGAGGGCTTCTTGCTAGTTATGTCAACCATGTGCACCCTGCCGTCAGCGTCGAAGTGAGTCGGCCCGGGATTACCCGCAACGGCATTCGCCATTTGGTTGGCAAGCGTGTCGGCCAGCTCGTTCTCCGGATGGCCCACGTGTCCCCTCAGCCAAACCCAGTGCACGGTACGTTCCGCCGCCAGCTCGTCCAACCTTTTCCAGAGATCGTTGTTGCTCCTGCGCTTCCAGTTCCTCGTCATGGTATGGACCAGGTACTGGCTGTCGCTCGAAACGGTCACCTCCGAGCCGGGGGGTGCCGCCTCGAGTCCACCGATCGCCGCCTGCAGTTCCATGCGGTTGTTAGTGGTCCTGTCCTCGCGGCCCTTCACCTCCCTGCGCTCACCGCCGTCGACGATCACGGCTGCCCACCCCCCGGGGCCGGGGTTGCCCACACAAGCGCCGTCAGTGTATACCCAGATCATATCCTCTCCCGCCAGCGTCCAGAACCAGCCGACCGGCTACTTCTCGAGATTGACCGACTCGGTCATTACAGCGGTCCCGCCCTCTGCCACCTCCCTGGCGTCCTCCAGGTTGATGAAGACGCTGCTCCCACTGTCCTTGAAGTTCAGATGAGAAGCCCACAGACGCAATCTCTCGACCTTCTCACCCTCGCTCAGGTCGCACTCGACGGTGAATGTCGCCACACCATCGGCGTCTGTCTTGCCGGTCGTGTGCTCGATGTCGTTATAGTCGACACCTATGACCTTCGACGGCACGAAATAGACCGTCACGTTGGGCAGCGGCTCCTTCGTCCTATTGTCGAGCACCTGGACCTCCAGCGTCGCAACCACGTGAACAGTCCCGCCACCCGTACATGCTATGCCGCCAATCATCCCCAGACACACGATACCCGCCAACAGCAGTATAGCCAGTCTTGCCATTGCCACCCTCCTGCCACTCGATTGCCGGCGATCCCACGGGGCCAATGCAGCCACGCAATGCCCCCAGCCGTCGGCACGCCTTTGGCTACGTATGATAACGTTGGTAAAGGGCATGCGCAACTCCTACAGCTATTGGTGAGCAGACCCGCAACGAAACCAACTCGGATTCGCGGGCAACCCGAGGTCGGTGATCACCCGCCGATCTGGGTCATCATGCGCTTGCAGGTGACTCCGGCACGCAGCTTGTGCATTCTGGGCTTGCGGGAAACCGCCTCTCGGATCAGCACCTTCAAGTCCGCAACTGTAGCGCCCTCCCGCAAAGGCTGGCGGAGGTCTATCTCCTCATCGGAGAAAAGGCAAGTGCGCAGCTTACCGTCTGCTGTGAGACGTAGCCTGTTGCACTCTTCGCAGAAGTGCTCGCTCACGGGGCTGATGAATCCGATCGTTCCCTTGGCATCGGGCAAACGGAAGTACTTCGCAGGCCCACCACCGCTGGGGAGCGTCGGTTCCAGATTCCCCAGTTTCTCTACCCTTCTCTTGATCTCCGATGCGGGAACGAGCAGCTCGCTGTTTTTGTCGCCATTGGCAAACGGCATGTGCTCGATGAACCGCACGTGCCAGTCGCCTTCCAGCGTAAGCTTGGCGAAGTCAATCACCTCATCGTCGTTGATGCCGCGCATGACAACCGTATTCGTCTTGACCGGCTTCAGACCGGCGCTACGCGCGGCCTCGATACCACGCAACACGTCGTCTAGTTGGCCCACCCGCGTGATCTGCGCGAAGCGGTCGCTTCGCAGCGAGTCGAGACTGACGTTCACTCTCTGCAGCCCTGCCTGCACCAGCTCCTGGGCGAAGCGCTCCAGAAGCACCCCATTCGTCGTCAGCGCGATGTCGTCGACCCCCCGTATCTGCGTCAGCATCGACACGAGCTTGACCAGCCCGGCCCTGACCAGCGGTTCGCCCCCCGTGAGCCTGACCTTGTTCATACCCAGCTCGGAGGCCGCCTGGGCCACCATGCATATCTCCTCATAGGTCAAGACATCCTGATGGGAGAGAAGAGGGACACCCTCCGGGGGCATGCAATAGACGCATCTGAGATTGCAGCGGTCAGTTACGGAGATCCGAAGGTAGTTCACCGGGCGGTGAAAGGAATCCGAGAGTCCGGTCAAATCAGTCCTCGCTCACCAAGAGACAAAAGAATCTCGCGCGCCTTCCGCGCAGCCCTGGCCCTGTGGCTCACCTCGTTTTTCTCATCGAGGGTCAACTCGGCCATGTGCTTGCCCAATCCAGGCACGAGGAAGACAGGGTCGTAGCCGAACCCCCCCTGCCCCCTGGCCTCCAGGGCTATCACGCCATCGCAGGTGCCTTCGCAAGTCCACACATTGCCATCGGGCGTTGCCAAGGCGATCACACATCTGAAGCGGGCTCCCCTCTCTCCCGGGGTAACACCGCTCAGCTTCGACAGGAGGTAGCGGTTTCTCTCTTCATCGGAGGCATTGTCTCCGGCGTACCGCCGGGAACGCACACCCGGCTCACCGTTGAGGGCATCGACCTCCAGTCCGGAATCGTCAGCCAGGGCGACCAGCCCGCTCATCTTGGAATAGGCGACAGCCTTGCTGACGGCATTTTCCTCCATGGTCGAGCCGGTCTCTTCGACCTCGGCCTCGATACCCACATCAGAGAGAGTGACAAGCTCGAAAGGAAGCTCGCCCAACAGTCGAGCGTACTCACGCAGCTTACCCCTGTTGTTGGTGGCAACAAGCAGCTTCGCCGGATTAGTCAAGCGCGCTGAATCTACCCTCCAGCTTCTTCATGACGCTGGGCATGGTCGTGTATTCCATCTCGTCGAGCGGCAGACGATGCGGCTCGAACGGTCCGTGGCGGCGCAGGTATTCGCCAGCCACGTTAGCGAGACGGCGCGCCTCGTCGAAGCTCGGATCATCGAACATGTCCTTCGGCCCGACGAGCTTCCCATTCGCCAACTGGAATCCGGCGCACACGACCCTCGGCGGGCCATCGAATCTGGTGGGGTTCGACTGCGGCTCCGAGACCGGCATCAGCGGCCCGTTGTGCGACCCCCGCATCCATCCCTCCACCGCCTGCGGGAATGCGAAGGGCTCCAGCACCTCGCCTACAGCGGGGAACGATCCCTGTGACCGGACGATGAGTACGGGGTCGTCCTTCCCCACGTACCTTCCCGCCACCGCGTACAGCTTGTCCGTGGAGGACACCGCTGCGATATCGCCGGAGGGCCGGTGCCGAACGGCCTTCACAGCGTAGCGGGAGGGCGCCCCTATGAGCGCCAGCATATCGTATATCTCTTCCGGACAGTTGAAGATCACCTTGCGGTGCTCCTTGACGTCATGTACCTCGTACGCAAAACCGGTGTGCATGTTCTCCGCGATAACCAGGCCGATGGTATTGAAGGGATCGGCGAACATCTTGTACAGAGGCATGTTCCACGCGCCGGACGAGGTCTTGTCGGCCATGAATATCAGAATGGGCTCGGAGCCGCGCTCCTCGAATTCCATCTCCGCCGACCCCGGCCCCATGCCCTTCACATTGCCGGAGAAGGCGTCACTCAGCATGTCCTGTCCCGCACCGTGCAGCTTCAACTGCTTGGCGATGGCCGTGCAGTCCAGGAACGTGTCCCAGGCGAGCTTGTGTATCTTCTCGTTTGCTTCACCCTGCTCATGGCTCATGATGAGCTGGAGATCGTCGCCGCATCGCGTGACGTGGAAATCGATCAGCAGCCCTTCTTTCTGGGCCTTGTCCAAGTTCGCCTGAGCCTTGGCTATGAGGTCAGGGTGCATGCTGGAGTGCCCGACATACCCACCGATGTCGGCCTTGATCACGCTGAGAGTCACCTTCTTGCCCAATTCATACCTCCTTACTTTGTTGACTTACTCCTGGAAGTCGAAGCCCGGTCGGGCTTCGACCCCGCTATCGTAGGGATGCTTTGCGTCAACCATCTCGGTAACGAGACCGGCGCGCTCCAATATCCCTCTGTCAGCATAGCGACCTTTGAGTATCGGAGGGTGGCTACTCTTCATGAAGTGGACCATGCACACCCGAAGGTCGTGCCCAATGGCCCGCAACACCATACCAAACGCGGCCGAGGTCTCTCCTTTGCCGTTCCCGGTGAAGACTCCAATGAGGCCCTTCCTGGGAGGGGGTGATGGCGCCGTACCTGTCATCAGTTCACGCCGATCGGCTATGCGAGAGGAAACGCGCACCCTACTTTAGCAATGCGCGAGTTTATTGTCAAGGAGAACTATATGTATAGGGGCCGGTGATCCGGGCCTTGCCCTGGTGCCGGGGAGGGTCTTCGCCCTCCTATCCGAGTTGACACCTGCGATGGACGTACTGTAATATATTTGCTTGTGGCACGAGGCTAGCCGGTGGGCGGGGTGTATTCCAGTGTCCAGGACGTCGCTCTGGCTAGCCGTAACAATGTCTGGCAGTTAACAAACAGGAGGTGCTTTTATGGCAGGAAGGGTCGGTATAGTGGCGGTGGCCCAGACCAAGTTTGAAGAGAAGAAATGGACGCAACATACCGCCGAGCTGATGTACGACGTGACGCGCGATGTGATGGGCCAGACGGGCCTCAAGTTCGAAGAGGGCACGGGCATCGACTGCACTACCGCAGCCGGCTATGACCTCTTCAGCGGCCCTGCCGGTGCCTATATGTTCCTTGGCTATGTGGTAGGTGCCTATCAGCGGCAGGACGAGCGCGTGATCGAGGACGGTTCGCTGGCCACATACTACGGGGCGATTCAGATCCTGGCCGGACATGTCGATGTGGTCTTGCTGGTCGCCTACAACAAGGAATCCCAGGTACCCCACAACCAGATCGAGTGGGGCGGGATGGAGCAGATCTACCAGAGAAGGGTTGGCCTGGAGTTCACCTCTTCCGCGGGCCTTCAGGCCATGCGATACATCAACAAGTATGGAATCACGCCCGAGCAGGTGGCGAAGGTCGTGGTCAAGAGCCGCAAGAACGCCGCCAACAACCCGAACGCAGTCTGCTGCGATAGCCTGACTGTCGACGACGTCCTCAGATCGGCAATGTTGTGCGATCCTATCAGAGTGCAGGAAGCCAAGCCATCGCCGGTGGACGGAGCCTGCGCGATTATCATAGCCAGCGAGGAGAAGGCGAAGAAGCTCACCGACAAGCCGGTGTGGATTACCGGTATCGGCTGCTGCTATGACCATCATGAGATGGGCTACAGAGACCTGGCGGACTGCATGGCCCTGGAGAAGTCAGCCGAGAGGGCCTACAAGATGGCGGGCATCAAGGACCCGATGAAGGAGTTCGACGTAGCCGAGATCTCCGAGCAGTACGCTTACCAGGAACTACTCTGGTACGAGGGGCTCGGGTTCTGCGGCAAAGGAGAGGGAGGCAAGCTCATCGACAGCGGCAAGACCGAGATGGGCGGCGAGCTTCCCGTGAACCCGTCGGGCGGAATGCTCTCCGGCCTGCCCACCTGCGTGGCAGGTATGCAGCGCGTCTGCGAGGCTGCCCTGCAGCTTCGCGGCGAGGCGGGCGACAGGCAGGTCGCCGGAGCGAAGAAGGCGGTCGCCCAAGGGGTGGATGGCCCTGCGGGACAACTTCAGTGTGTAATAACGTTGGAGAACTAGGAGGATTCCATGGGCGAAAGGATTGCGATAGTAGGGGTTGGACAAACCCACCACAAGAGCAAGAGGCCGGATGTCACGACCGCCGAACTCAACGCCGAGGCGATTGAGCGCGCCCTTGAAGACGCTGGAATGACGATGAAGGCCATCGACCATATCGTCATGGGGTCCTTCGAGGTCGCCGACGGCTATCATATCCCTGACAAGTGGATCATTCCGGAGTGCGGAGGCGTCGGCAAGTCCGGCTTCGAGATTCAGAACGTCGGCACAACGGGCGGCGTACTGGCGTGCGGTGCGTTCAATCTGGCTGCCACCGGCCTGTTCGATGCAGTGCTGGCGTTTGCATGGCAGAAGATGGACGAGGCCGCGGGTGCCTTCGGCCGGGGCGGCGGCGGAGCTAACGAGTACTGGACCGGCCAGTTCCCGATGTCGCCGATCACCAACTTCGCTCGCCGGGCGTTTGCATACATGGACCGTTCGGGCTGCACGGAGGAGCACTTCGCGATGGTCCGCGTGAAGCAGGACCAGTGCGCGATGAAGAACCCGCACGCACAGCTAAGGCTGGGCCTGACCATCGAGAAGGTGATGACCGATGCCATGCTGGCGTGGCCGATCAGGCGACTCCACATGTGCCCGACCACGGCAGGCGCAGCTGCATTTATCGTCTGCCCCGAGAGAACGGTCAAAAAGTTCACGGACAAGCCGGTGTGGGTCGAGGACTGGTACACCTGTCACCAGGGTGGAGCGCTGACCATGGCCGAAGACCCCACATCATCCACTCTCGCGCACGCAGCAAACCATGTCTACAAGAAGCGCGGTATCACGAACCCCAAGAAGGAGATCCAGGCCTGGGAAGTCTACGAGCCAGCTTCTCCCGCCGAGCTACGGTGGATGGAAGAGGTCGGCATCTGCGAGGACTACAAGGCCTGGAAGCTCTTCGAACAGGACAAGGTCGGCATAGACAAGGAGATCCCCTTCAACCCCTCAGGCGGCGTCACAGCCACTAACCCAATAGGAGCCACGCCGGTGGTAAGGCTGGTCGAGGCGGCGCTGCAGGTGCGCGGCGACGCAGGCGAGCACCAGATTCCAGGCAAGATCGAGAGAGCACTCGCGACGGGCTACGGCGGTCAGGGCGAGAATGTGATCATGCTGCTGAGGAAATCGCTCTAGCCCAGGCCACGCGATATATAGCACAGGAGGAAGGAATGAGCGCCGAAGAGAAGAAAGAGCAGGAATCGGAGTTCATACAATTTCGCTACCCGCGCACCGTGATGTATCAGCACTCGGTCGGCTACCAGAGCAAGTTCGCACATGCCCTCAAACAGTGCAGAATAATCGCCACCAAGTGCCCGGTCTGCGGGCGTTGCACGATACCGCCCCGGATTGTCTGCCCGTTCCATCACGTCAAGCAGGAGGAGTGGGTTGACCAGGGCCAGCGCGGCAGGCTGATCTCCGCCTTCAAGATCAACTTCCCCATGTTCAACTCCAGGACGGGCGAGCTCACATGGTGGCAGAACCCCATAGTGGCCGTGGAGCTGGAGGGCGGCGCCAGGATGGATGGCTGGTGTGAAGAGACAGACGTGGACAAACTGAAGACCGGTATGCTCCTGGAAGCTGTCTGGAGGCCGGAAGAGGAGAGACAGGGCAGGGGAGATGACATCCAGTACTGGAGACCCGTCCCGGAGTAAGCCAATCACGAGTTTGAGGTGTTGATATGGGCAAGTACCTACCAGAGATATCGGAAGAGCCGATCGTTGTAGAAGTCCCGTCCCACTCGAGCTTCCTGGTCAGCACGGGCGCCACCGGCACCAAGTTCCTGTCTGCGATCAGGGACAACAAGAAGCTCACGGGGCTCAAGTGCCCGAGCTGCGGCAAGGTGTACATTCCCCCGAGGACGCACTGCGCCGACTGCTTCGTTCGGATGAGCGAGTGGATAGACCTGAGCGGCAAGGGCACTCTCACGACCTACACCGTCGTGCGATACCAGGAGCCTTATATGCCGAAGGAGCCGCCCTACGCGTACGGCGTGATCCAGATGGACGGTGCCGACACAGGGCTGGTGCACATGCTGGGCGAGGTTGACCTGGACAAGATCAAGATCGGGATGCGCCTCGAGCCCGTGTTCAAGGAGGAGCGCGAGGGCAGCATCCTGGACATTGACTACTTCAAACCGAGTGCCTAGTTCAGCGGAATCCGATCCCCCCTGAGTAGAGCGGCAAAGCCCGGCCGGGCATGATAGCATCAGCTTCAGCCGGGTACGTCTTGATCGATTCGGGGGGATTCGTATCTGTAGGGTACCCACTCCACCATTGCCTTCCTGCAGAGTACAGGAGGTGCTCCGATGACAGTCGGTCTCGTCTATGACCCAATCTACCTCAAGCACGACACGGGCACGCACGTCGAGAACAGCAGCCGCCTCGTCGCGACGATGGAGCTGCTGGAGCAGTCCAAGCTTCTCGACAGGCTCACCGTGCTGCCGCCGCGCGCCGCAAGCTACGAGGAGCTAGCTCTCGTGCACACTGAGTACCACATCAAGCGTGTAGAGAGCACGGCCAAGTCCGGCGGCATTTGGCTGGACGGCGATACCTTCGCCTCGCCCGACTCCTACAACGTGGCCCTTTACGCGGCCGGCGGAGTGATGCGGGCTATCGATGCGATCATATCAGGTGAAGTCAAGCACGCCTTTGGGCTGGTGCGCCCCCCCGGACACCATGCAACGCCCGATGCTGCGATGGGGTTCTGTCTCTTCAACAACATCGCCATCGCAGCCCAGTATGCCCGGAGGAATCACGGCATCGAGCGTGTCCTCATCGCCGATTTCGACGTTCATCACGGAAACGGGACCGAGGAGATATTCGAGAAAGACCCAAACGTGCTCTACTTCTCGACTCACCAGTACCCCCACTATCCGGGAACAGGGTACGTGACGGACGATGGCGTTGGAGAAGGCAAGGGAGCTACGATAAACGTGCCACTGCCCGCATTCTGCGGCGACGACGAGTACCACCGTGCCTACAGCGAACTGCTGGTGCCGATCGCGCGGAGGTTCAAGCCCGATCTGATGCTCGTGTCCGCCGGCTACGATCTCCATTGGTCCGATCAACTCTCGGGCATGCAGCTCACGGTGGACGGCTTCGCCGATATCACCGGCATCATCAAGAGCCTCGCCGATGAACTGTGCCAGGGAAGGCTCCTGCTCTCCCTCGAGGGCGGATACAACCTCAAGGCGCTATCATCCTCGATAAAGGCCACCCTCGAAGTGCTGCTCGGCGGTCCCGTCAGCCCTGACCCGATAGGGAAGCCTCGCAGCGACTGGAAACCGATGGATGCCGACTCCGTGATCGAGCTGGTGGCAGCCAAGTACGGGCTGAAGTAGACGGGTCCCCCGCCGCGAAGTCTCCGTGTCCCTACCTCGCGTCACGCCGAGGCGTGGAAAGCCCCCTGACGTGTGCTATACTTGAACATACGAGTTTTGAGCCTAGATTGGAAAGCTAATGTGGTGCAGAGGGATCCGTGGTGCGACAACCGTAGAGAACAATGATCGAGACGAGATACTGGATGCGACGACCGAGCTTCTGACTCAGATGATCGAGGCCAACGACATCAGACCGGAGAACGTGGCATATGCGATGTTCACCGTCACGCCCGGACTCAACGCCGAGTTTCCGGCGCTGGCGGCCCGATACCTGGGCTGGACGAATGTCGCTCTGCTCTGTGGACAGGAGATAGACGTTCCAGGTAGCCTCCAGCAGTGTATACGCATCCTGGTGTTGCTCAACACCGATAAATCGGCTAACGAGATCGTCCATGTCTACATCAAGGGTGCGGTCAATCTGAGGCCCGACGCCAACGGCCCGAAAGGATGACCGAATAGGAGACAACTACGATGCTTGTAGTGATGAAGAAGGACCACAGCCAGCAGGAATTGGACGGCATAATGCAGAAGCTCACGCAGACGGGTCTGGCGGGGCATCTGTCCCAGGGTGTCGAACGTACGGTGATCGGGGTCGTCGGGCAGACATACCCGGAACTCCGCGACACGCTTGAACTCCTCCCCGGCGTGGAGGAAGTGATCCCCATATCCAAGCCCCACAAGCTTTCGGGACGGGAGTTCAAGCCCGAGGACACCGTCGTCAGGATAGGTGATCTCGAGATCGGGGGCAACACGCTGACTATCATCGCGGGCCCCTGCGCGGTGGAGACCGAGACGCAGGTGCTGGAGACGGCGAAGTGGGTCAAGGCTGCCGGGGCAAACATACTGCGGGGCGGTGCGTTCAAGCCCAGCACGTCGCCCTACCAGTTCCGGGGGCTCGGCCAGCAGGGGCTGGAGATACTGGCGATAGCCCGCGCCGAGACAGGTCTGCCCTTCATCACAGAGGTGCTCACTCCCCAGGATGTCGAGCTGGTTGACCGATATGCCGATATACTCCAGATCGGGGCCCGCAACATGCAGAATTTCATTCTCCTCGATGAGGTGGGCAGAACGAAGAAGCCGGTGATGCTGAAGCGGGGCATCTCGGCAACCATCCAGGAGTGGCTCCTGTCGGCCGAGTACATACTGTCACAGGGCAATCGGGACGTTATCCTCTGTGAAAGGGGGATACGCACCTTCGAAACGTATACTCGAAACACCATGGACATCAGCGCCATACCGGCCATCAAGAGACTGAGCCACCTCCCCATCATAGGCGATCCCAGCCATGGCACGGGCAAGTACGACCTCGTGAGCCCCATGGCCCTGGCCTCCATCGCCGCAGGAGCTGACGGGATCATGGTCGAGGTGCATCCCAATCCGGACCAGGCGCTGAAGGACGGCCCGCAGTCCCTGACATTCGGCAACTTCGAAGACCTGATGCAGCGGCTGGCTCCGGTGGCTGCTGCCGTCGGACGCCGTATGCCGGCAGAGGCCCAGGAGGTCCATGCCTCGTAGCGGACGGGTGCTCTTCGGGACCGCGGGAATACCTCACTCCTCCGACGAGCTGTCGACCGAATCCGGCATAAGGCGCGTCCACGAACTGGGGTTGGGGTGCATGGAGGTGGAGTTCGTCAGGGGCGTGACAATGACCCCCGAGACCGCTCTCTCGGTAGCCGAGGCGGCTGAGACAACGGGGATAGCGCTGAGTGTGCACGCTCCCTATTACGTGAATCTCAATGCCCGGGAGCCAGGCAAGGTGGCCGCGAGCCGCGCCCGAATCCTTCGAACCGCCGGCATCTCCTCTCTCTTCGGTGCCAGGAGCGTCGTATTCCATCCGGGCTTCTACATGAAGGACGACCCAGCTACAGCCTTTCAGAAGATAAAGGCGAACATCGCGCTGATGGTGGAGGAGGTCGGCTCAAACGGCGGCAGTCCGCGCCTGCGACCAGAGGTAATGGGCAAGGCATCTGCCTTCGGCACCCTTGATGAGGTGCTGCAGCTCAGCGAGGAGATCGACGGCGTTGCGCCGGTTATCGATTTCGCACACTGGCACGCGAGGACCGCGGCGGCCAATACATACGCTGAGTTCATCGACATCCTCCAGGAGGTCGAGAAGCGTTTGGGCCGGCAGGCCCTCGACGATATGCACATCCACGTGTCCGGCATCGAGTACGGCCCGAGGGGGGAAAGGAGGCACACGCCTCTAGCCCTGTCGGACTTCAACTACGTCGACCTGTTGCGAGCCCTGAAGGACATGGATGTGTCCGGCCTTGTCATCTGCGAGAGCCCGCTCCTCGAATTCGACGCCCTGATTCTCAAGCGAACCTATGAACTGATATGAATAGAGTCGATCTGTCAGCCCAGCTTGCGCCCAACAACAGCCGGGGTCTGCTGCTGGCCAATCCGGTGATGACCGCATCCGGCACGTTCGGGTATGGCACCGAATACGCCGATGTTGTCGATGTACAGCGACTCGGCGCTGTAGTCTGCAAGGGCACAACCCTCAAGCCGCGTGCCGGCAATGTCCAACCCCGCATGGTCGAGGTTGCCGGTGGCATCATCAACTCCATCGGTATGGAGAACATCGGCGTGGACGCGCTGATACGCGAGAAGGCCCCGGTCTGGGCCGAATGGACCGTTCCTGTCATAATCAACATCCTCGGCGAGAACGTTGCCGAGTACGGAGAGCTTGCAGCCCGGCTCAACGGCGTCGCCGGAATCAGCGCTCTGGAAGTGAACGTCAGCTGCCCTAACGTAGCAGGGGGAGGCATTGAGTTCGGCGCAAGGCCGGAATCGGCAGCCGAGGTGACAAACGCCGTCAAGGCGCGTACGTCACTGCCCGTGATCGTGAAGCTCTCGCCCAACGTCACGGATATCGCGGCGATCGCCCGGGCTGTGGCAGGTGCGGGCGCTGACTCGATAACCCTCATCAACACGGTGAAGGCAATGGCCATTGACCTCCAAAGTCGCAAACCCGCCCTCGCCAACATCGTCGGCGGCCTCTCCGGCCCCGCGATCAAGCCCGTAGCCCTTTGCATGGTCTATGAAGTGGCGGGGGAGGTCTCGATACCGGTCATCGGCTGCGGAGGTATCTCTACCGCAGCGGATGCCATCGAGTTCCTCATGGCAGGCGCAAGTGCCGTACAGGTTGGCACAGCGACCTTCGCCAACCCGCGTGCGGCTCTCGACATCCTCGAAGGAGTCGAGCGCTTCATGGAGAAAGAAGGGGTCGCGAGCCTGTCAGAGCTAATCGGGGCCGCCAGATGAGGCCGCAGGCTGTCGTCCGGCTTGCAGCGAGCGCCATCCTCGATCTCCTGTTCCCGCTGCGCTGCCTCTGTTGCGGCGTGGAAGGCACCATGCTGTGCGCCTCATGCGCCGAATCGCTCCCTCGAATCGGGTCTCCGTATTGCGATCACTGCGGCAGCCCATTGAGCAAGGACAGCCTCTGCCGATCATGCACGGTCCATAGGCCCACGATCGACGGCATTCGATCGCTTTTCATCTTCGAAGGTATGGCCCGCAAGGCCGTTCACGGGTTGAAGTACGGGGGACTCAAGGCTGCTGCCTCCCCCCTGGCTGGTCTGCTGGGGCAGTTCCTCGACCGCAATCCGATCCCCGCCGACGTCATAGTCCCCGTGCCGCTGCACAAGAAGCGACTTCGAAGCCGGGGCTACAACCAGTCATCTCTTCTGGCTAAGCCCCTGGCGAAGACTGCCGGGCTGCCCATGCGCGAGCACCTGCTGGTTCGAAAGCGCGACACGGTGTCCCAGGCGAAGACGACCAGCGCGGCTGAACGGCGGAGGAACGTCCAGGGCGCTTTCGTCGCCCCTCACAACCTGGACGGGGACCGCGTCCTGCTCATCGACGACGTCTGTACGACGGGTGCCACCATGGATGCCTGCGCAACCGCTCTCATGGCAGCGGGCGCGCGCAGTGTTTGGGGCCTCACGCTGGCCAGGGAGGCTTTCTCGCAAGGCAGCCGTCACACCCTTGAAAACCGGCAGACCGTTGTCATAAAATAGACCGTCTTCCGGCATGCAGGCTTCCGCCAACACAATGTGATTCCTGGAAGGGGGAGGGCATACACGATGGAAATAGTCATCAAGAGCAAAAACATGGACCTTGCCGAACAAGCCCAACAGTACATAGAGAAGAGAATGGGCAAGCTCAAACGGCACCTCCCCGGCGTGGAAGAAGTCACCGTAGAGATCACGGAGGAGAAGACGAAAGCCGCTGAGAACCGGTACGTTGTTCAAGTGACAATCAACAGCAACGGCACCCTGCTCCGAGGTGAGGAGAGAGCGGCCAACATAAACGCCGCCGTCGACAGCGTCGTCGACGTGCTGGACCGGCAGATCGAGCGTTTCAAAGGCAAGCTCAATCGCAAGCACAAGAAGGCAGGCACACCCAGGAAGGACCTCCCACTCGAGTTCACGGCGCCGCCCCAGATCGCCCGAGTGAAGCGCTTCCCTATCGAGTCGATGACCTCCGAAGAGGCAGCCGACCAGATGGAACTGCTGGGGCACAGCTTCTACCTCTTCTTCAACGAGAACAACGACCAGCTCAACGTCCTATACAAGCGGAACGACGGGAGCTACGGCGTTATCGAGCCGGAGTTCGCGTAGGCAACCGGAAGCACTCTTGTGTTGGAGCTACTATAACTTGCGCTTGGAAGACCTGGCGGATAGGCTGTCCTCCTGGATTCGGGAGCAAGCGGAGCAAGCTGGTTGCAGGGGGGTAATCCTCGGACTCAGCGGTGGTATTGACTCTGCTGTGGTGGCCGCGCTCTGCCGGAATGCCTTCCCCGATAGTTGCCTCGCCCTCATCATGCCCTGTCACAGCTGCGACGCAGACGCCGAGGACGCCGAGCTGGTTGCGAAAGCCTTCTCGATCCCAACAACAAGGGCATCCCTCGACGATGTTTTCGACCGCCTGATCGCCGGGATGCAAAGGCCTGATTTCGACCCTGCCACGTGCAGGCTGGCGGATGCCAACCTCAAGCCGAGGCTGCGCATGTGCACCCTCTACTACTTCGCCAACCGACTGAACTATCTGGTTGTCGGAACAAGCAACAAGAGTGAGATCGCCATCGGCTACTCCACGAAGTTCGGCGACGGCGGAGTAGACATCCTGCCCCTGGGCAACCTTCTGAAAAGGGATGTGGAAAGGCTCGCAGTTCACCTTGGGGTGCCAATCCGAATAATCGAAAAGACCCCTTCGGCTGGCCTGTGGGACGGGCAGACCGACGAAGGCGAGATGGGCGTCACATATGAGCAGCTCGATGAATACCTGTCCACAGGTCGGGCTCCCGAGGCAGTGAGCAAGCGGATCGACGCACTAGTGCAGGCATCAGCCCACAAGAGAGCGCTACCCCCCATCCCCACGTTTTGACAACCCGCCCACGCAATGCTAAGATAGTCGCCACTCTGTAGCCGATTCGCACCCCCCGAATTCGTGCCATCCGGTGAGCAATCCTGCGACTCGCTCGACCATATTCGTTTGATACTCGCGGTGTCTGCTTCACCGGTGGGGAGGTAGTACAGTGACTATCGGGAGAATCCTGCTACTCGTCTTCGGTGTCCTCTTCGTGCTGGGAGGAATAGGCCTCACCTTCGGCGGCAGCATTCTGGTCTGGGCCTACCACTCGCCCACCGACGAAGAAGGATTCGTCAGCTCCGGGCCCGTCCGAATAGAGAGGGATTCGTACGCCGTGGTGACGGGGCCGGTTGACATCGATGAAGAGGCAATGGAGGTACTGGACTGGCTCGGCTTGGGCCCCGTCAAGGTCAGAGGATCGAGCAACGATCCCGAGGAGGATATCTTCATGGCCGTGGCGAGCGAGGACCGGGTCAAGGCCTACCTCGAAGACGTCAACTATGACGAGTTGACGCGGGTGACCCACTGGCTGTCCTTCCATGCGGCGGAGTACACCAACCATCCCGGCGACTCCGCCCCTGGCCCGCCCACCGTGATCTCGTTCTGGTCCCAAGCGCCGGAGTCCGGTCCGGGAACACAGACGCTGGAGTGGGAGCCAGCCCCCGGCAGGCATGCACTCGTGCTGATGAACGCTGACGGCTCAAAGGGCATCGACTTCGACGTCGAGTTCATGGTGCAGGTACCTGTGGTCGTGTTCGGGCTGGGCGTCGGCTTCATCGTCGCCGGAGTAGTAGGGCTGCTTCTCGGCGTCGTTATGATCTACTTCGCAGTGCGAAGGCCTTAGCCATCCAGCAGACTAGTCCCGGCTGCATGACTGGGGGCTTCGAATCATCGGGAGCCCCCAGTTCGCGTGGACCGGCCACCGCGACCATCCACACTCGGATCGGAGTTGTGACGAAGCAGGCACGATGCTATAATGATGCGCGGAATTCTCAAGAAGGAGGGCAAATGGCAGGGATTGCATCGTATGGTGCTTACATACCTCTATATCGCCTGAACCGCCCCGACATCCAGAAAGCGTGGGACAGCATGATCCCCATCCCCGGGGAGAAGGCAGTTGCCAGCTACGACGAAGACAGCATCACGATGGCTGTTGCGGCCGCCAGGGACTGCCTCACCGGGCAGGACCTGAAGAAGGTCGACCGGATCTACTTCGCCTCAACGACCTCACCGTACAGAGAGAAGCTTGCAGCCACAGTCGTTGCCGGTGCTCTCGGCCTGAACAAGGAAACCCAGACTATGGACTTCGGCGGCTCGCTGAGGGCCGGAGTCAACGCCCTGCGGGCTGCGGCCGACGCGGTTGACGCGGGTTCGGCCAACTGTGTGCTCGTCGCCGCCGCGGACACGCGGCTGGGTGCCCCGAAAGGGGACAAGGAGATGTCCTTCGGCGACGGGGCAGCCGCCCTGCTGATAACGAAGTCGGATACGGCTGTTTACATACTTGGCGGCCACTCGGTCTACCAGGAGTTCCACGACCTGTGGCGCTCGGACCAAGACCGGTTCGTGAAATCGTGGGAGGAACGCTTCGTCAGGGAAGCCGGGTACAATCGCATCGTGCCGCCTACCGTGGCCGCCGCGCTCCAGAAGTGCAATATGACCACGGCCGACGTGACCAAGGCAGCCATCTACGCGCCCGACCCCAGGCTGCTCGGCGTGGCGGCGGGCAAGATGGGGTTCGACCCCATGGCCCAGATCCAGGATCCCCTGTACATGACGGTGGGCAATACGGGCTGCGCCCAGCCCCTCATGATACTCGTCGCGGCCCTGGAGGATGCCAAGGCCGGCGACAAGCTCATGTGCGTAAGCTACGGCGATGGCTGCGATGCGCTGGTGATGCAGGCCGGCGACAAGATCGACGGCATCAAAGACAGGCGGGCCATCAAACGCCACCTGGAATCCAAGATGATCATTCCCTACACGAGGTACCTGATATGGCGAGGCCTGGTCGAGACTGAGCCGCCGCCACGACCGCCGATCAACCACATCTCAGTGCCGGCGCTGTGGAGAGACCGCGACCACGGCCTGGCTCTGCACGGCCTCAAGTGCAAGAACTGCGGGACTCCCCAGTACCCCCCGCAACGAGTATGCGTGATCTGCCAGACACAGGACAACTTCGAGACCTACGACTTCGCCCACAAGAAGGCAACGGTCACTGCGTTCTCTCATGACAACCTCGCGGCAAGCATCGACCCGCCATCCACGATCGCGGCGGTCGACTTCGAGGAGGGTGGCAGGATCATCTTCAACATGGTTGACCGCAATCCCGACGATGTGAAGACGGGCATGCCCGTCGAGGTGAGCTTCAGGAAGGTCCACTTCTTCGAGAGCATCCACAACTACTGGTGGAAGTGCACTCCGATAAGGTGTTGAGGCAGGGACACAACGACAGCTATCTCTCAAGGAGGGTAAATGGGGAGCGTCAAAGGCATTAGAGACAAAATAGCGATTATCGGAATGGGCTGCTCCAAGTTCGGTGAGCATTGGGATAAGAGCAAGAACGACCTCATCGTCGAGGCGACAAAGGAAGCCATAGAGGACGCCAAGATAGAGGTCAAGGACATCGAGGCGGCCTGGGCAGGGACCTGGGTATCGGGATTCGACGGGCGCTGTCTGGCCGACCCGCTGAAGCTTCAGTATATACCGGTGACCAGGGTCGAGAACGCGTGTGCCTCCGGGTCGGACGCTTTCAGGAACGCCTGCTACGCCGTGGCGTCAGGTGCCTATGACATGTGCCTCGCCGTCGGCTTCGAGAAGCTGAAGGACTCCGGGTACAGCGGGCTACCCGACCAGCAGAGCCTGCCCTCGAACAGGTACCCCGACCGCACCGCGCCCGGCATGTTCGCCCTCATGGCCACGACCTACTTCTCGAGATACGGCCTGAGCCCGGAAGAGGGCAAGAGGATGATCGGCATGGTCTCGGTCAAGAGCCACTACAACGGTACGCTCAACCCGAAGGCACACCTGCGGAGAGAGGTCAAGATCGAGCAGGTCCTGAACGCACCTATCATCGCTTGGCCTTTGGGCCTGTTCGACTGCTGCGGCGTGAGCGACGGCGCGGCGGCGGCGATTGTGGTCAGGGCGGAAGATGCCAAGAACTTCCGGCCCGACCCTGTGTACGTCAAGGCGCTCCAGATCTCGGTGTGCCCCAGCGAGGGCGAACTGCGCGCCGACTACGACTTCACGACCGTCAAGGCGACGGTAAGAGCCGGACAGATGGCCTACGAAGAAGCAGGCATCAAGAACCCGCGCGAAGAGATCAGCATGGCGGAGCTTCACGACTGCTTCAGCATCACCGAGGCTGTCACCTGCGAGGACCTCGAGTTCAGCCCCAAGGGCAAGGTAAAGGAGGACATCGAGTCCGGTTTCTTCAACCTGGACGGCGGCCTGCCCGTCCAGCCGGACGGCGGCCTGAAGTCCTTCGGGCACCCCATCGGTGCGAGCGGCCTGAGAATGCTCTACGAGATGTACCTGCAGTGCCAGGGCAGGGCCGACAAGCGCCAGATCAAGGACGCCAGGCTGGGGCTGACCCACAACCTTGGCGGCATCCCCATCAGCAACACAGTCAGCGTGCTCATCATCGGCCTCTAGAGATATCGCGAAACGGGCCAGGTAGGGGCGAGGTAACCTCGCCCCTACGCTATTATCCGGCCACTTGACTGCTGTTCCCTATCACCCCAACTCCCATCATCCAGCTATTGACCGGGGTTGACAGGGGTGATATAGTAATTATGGACATAAGTTCATAATTACCGTTGGAACCAGTGAGAGGACACAGCAGATGCCGAGACCACCGAAATGGCGAAGAGTGGGGTCCGTGCCGGAGATAACCTACTTCAAGCCGAGCGGTGTGCCACTGCCGGCCCTGAAGGAGGTCATCCTCTCCATCGAAGAGGCCGAGGCGATTCGCCTCAAAGACCTGGAGGGGCTGGAGCAAGAGGAGTGCGCCGGGAGGATGAGAGTATCCCGCCCCACGTTTCATCGGGTGCTCGGGGCCGCACGGCGCAAGGTTGCTGACGCACTGTTGAATGGCAAGGCGATCCGCATCGAGGGCGGTAACTTCGAGATGGCCAGGCGCCGGTTCCAGTGCCGGACAGATGGTCACGAGTGGGACGTCCCCTTCGAGGATATGGTCACAGGGCAACCGAGGAACTGCCCATCCTGCGAGAGCCCGAACATCCAGCCCGCACCCGGCTCCGGTCCCGGTACACCACACAGGGGCAGGCATCGCGGCGCTCGCGGACGCTGGGGACAGAGGTGATTGGCTCGAGATGAGAATCCTGGATGACCTGATTTCGACACTCGATTCCGACGGCACCGTCGGCGATGTCCGCCAGGGGCCGTTCTGGACTGCCGTGGTTACCCGCAACTGCGGTCTGGCTTCCACCCCACACCACGGGGAGCAGGGCGGTACTGTGCTGTCAGACGCAGACGTGACGAAGATGATAGACAAAACACCATCGGAACTGATAGGGTTGACCTATTCCGACAACACACTGGAGTCGGCGATAGGCATGGCGACGATCAACTCTCTGTTGGAGGTCGATGAAGGCAGTTGCGTCGAGCTCAACGCCGCCGATTTCATCGAGGAGGCCGGCAGAGGCAAGAATCTGGCCATCGTGGGCCATTTCCCCTTCGTGAACAGGCTGCGCGAGAGCAGCGGAGAGACCTGGGTGATCGAGAAGGCACCGCGCGAGGGCGATCTCGCCGAAGAAGAGGCCCAGCGGGTGCTCCCGGAGGCAGACGTGATCGCCATAACGGGGAGCGCGTTCGTGAACCACTCGATCGAAGGCCTGCTGAGTCTTTGTCGGCAGGACTCGCTCGTCATAGTGCTGGGGCCAACGACGCCGCTATCGCCCGTGCTCTTCGACTATGGCGTGGATGTTATATCAGGGACAAAGGTAGTCGATCCGGACACTGTCCTGCGCCAGGTGAGCGAGGGTCTGACCTTCCGGCAGATGAGCGGCGTCCGGCTACTGACGATGAGAAAGCAATAGTCTACGGATAAGGAAAACATAGAGAAAGGGGGTGATGAAGATGCCATTAGGAGATGGAACCGGACCGAGAGGAGAAGGGCCCATGACCGGCCGGGGTAGAGGCCGTTGTACCGGCAATGCCCCTGGCGGCGGCCGTGACGTCGGTCGTGGCAGGGGAGGTGGATTCGGACAGGGCCGGGGCGGCGGGCGTGGAGGCGGTCGCGGCATGGGCCGGGGTGGTGGTCGCGGCACGGGCCGCAGAGGCGGCTAGTAGCGAGCGGATCGACCCGGAACAGAGAAATCCAGCGAAAGGAGGTGATTAAGATGCCATTCCTTGATGGAACAGGACCTTGGGGTCAGGGTCCAATGACCGGCAGAGGCATGGGCTACTGCGCGGGCTACGTCAGGCCGGGCTACGGCGCTGCGGCTGGACGAGGCTTGGTCGGCAGGGGTCGTGGCTTCGGCGGTGGCAGAGGCTGGGGCATGGGCCTCGGCTTCAGACGCGGCTGGGGCGCTGGCCGAGGACAAGGCTGGGGCAGAGGCATGGGCCGAGGAGCCTGGGGAGTACCGCCCTGGGGGATAGATCCGGTTTATGCTGGCACTCCGTACTACGCGCCTCAAATGAGCCGCGAGGAAGAGATCGACTTCCTCAGAGAGGAAGCGAATGCTGTCAAGTCGCAGCTCGGTGAGATCGAATCGCGGATCAAAGACCTCGAGACCGAACAAGAGTAGTAGAGCCAACACATCTCGGCTGAGGGTGGGTAGCGGTACCTGCCCTATGCCGGTATGAAGAGGAGGTGACCAGTTGAGAATCGCTGTTTCGGCCAGCGGCCCCAGCCTGGACGCCGATGTGGACCCGCGCTTCGGCAGGTGCCAGTACTTCATAATCGTCGACCCGGACACATTAGAGTTCGAGGCGGTTGAGAACAGCAGCCAAGGGGCCTCCGGCGGGGCAGGTATTGCGGCCGCTCAGTCGGTGGTCGGCAGGGACGTCGAGGCCGTTCTCACCGGCAATTGCGGCCCCAATGCATTCCAGGTGCTGCAGGCGGCCGACATCGCTTTGATCACAGGTGTCTCGGGCTCGGTCCGAGATGCCGTGAGCAAGTACAAGGCGGGCGATCTCAGATCGGCCTCGCAGCCTACGGTGGAGGCACACTTCGGAATGGTCGGTGGCCCGGGGCCCGGCTCTCCGGCGGGCCCGCCGACTCCCATGGGGCCCGGCATGCGGCCGGGAATGGGCGTGCCTCCGCCGGATCTGGCCCACGAGCTCGAGTCCCTCAAGGCCCAGACACAGATGCTCTCGCAACAGCTGAGCGATGTGCTGCGCCGTTTGGACGACCTCGAGAAGAAGTAAGGATAATGCATTAGGAGGCGAGATCATGCCATGGGGAGACGGAACCGGACCGCCGGACGGTGGCGGCCCCGGATCAGGCAGGGGACTCGGCAGAGGTAGAGCAGGGCGCGGCAGAATGGGGGGCAGCAGGCCCGGGGCAGGTCCGGGCGGCGAATGTATATGCCCGAGCTGCGGGGCCAGAGCCGCCCATCAGGCGGGCAATCCCTGCTACAACGTCAAGTGCCCGAAGTGCGGCACCAAGATGACAAGATCATAGCAGCAGCGAGATGCCAGCCCCACGGCGGTATGGTATTGCCCGTATGCGAAGGGTGGCATATACTGGTAGTGGAGCCCTCTTTCCGATGGCATCCTGCAGTTGAACCCCAGATGTACTCTGCGCGGAGGATTCGATTTGGCGAGCGAGAACGAGATCAAAGAGCGCCTCGATGAGATTCTGGTGCCCGGCGCGATGCGCAGCCTGAGCAAGCTCAACCTGGTGAAGGGCATCGGCGTCGACGGTAAGAAGGTCAGCGTGAGCCTGGCCTCACCGGCAGTGAATCCCCAGACCCAGAACTGGCTCAAGGCCAAGGTAGCCGAGGAGTTGAAAGGCCTGCCGGATGTCGACGAGGTCGAAGTGGACTTCGTCGATGCACAGGCAAAGGACGTGAACGATATCCGCAACGTGGTGGCGGTGATGAGCGGGAAGGGAGGCGTGGGCAAGTCGCTGGTGACAGGCCTTCTCGGCCTCTCGCTGGCCCGGCGGGGGTACGACGTGGGCATCCTCGATGCCGACATCACCGGGCCGAGCATACCCCGCATGTTCGGCATCTCGGGCAGGCCCGCAGGCAGTGAGACAGGCATCATGCCCGCCCTGTCGAAGCTGGGTATCTCGATAATGTCAATCAACCTTCTGCTACCCAACGAGGACGATCCGGTGATTTGGCGCGGCCCCCTCATCGCTAAGACCATCACCCAGTTCTGGGAGGACGTTCTGTGGGGCAAGCAGGACTACCTGCTCGTGGACCTGCCGCCCGGTACCGCTGACGCGCCACTCACGGTGATGCAGTCCATACCCCTGACCGGCGTTGTGATGGCCTTCACGCCACAAGAGCTGGCGGCCATGGTGGTGCGGAAGGCAGTGCAGATGACTCGCCACATGCAGATTCCGATAATCGGCGTCGTCGAGAACATGAGCTACCTCACCCTGCCCGACAGCGGCAAGAGGCTCGAGATATTCGGCAAGAGCAAGGCAATCGAGATGGCCGATGCCGCCAGCGCGCCCATCCTGGCTCAACTTCCCATAGACCCCGAGCTCGCACAGCTCTGCGACGCGGGCGAGATAGAGCGCTACGACTCAGAAGTACTCCAGCAGATGGCTGACGCCTTCCTCAACTCGGTATCGGCCAAGACCTAGAGGAGCACCGATGTCCTCCGAACTCGACAAGGCCCTGGAGGAGATTCAGAGGGTCCTCTATGAGGGCTACTCGGACATCGTAATCGACCACGTGCAGAGCCCCAGAAACCTGGGCAGGATCGACGAGCCCGACGGCTTCGCCAGCGTATTGGGCGAGTGTGGCGATACCATGCAGGTCTGGCTCAAGGTGAGAGACAACTCCATAAAGGACATCACGTTCCTGACAGACGGCTGCGGGACCTCTATCGCGGCCGGCAGCATGGCCACTGAGATGGTGAAGGGCAAGACGGTGACCGAAGCAGCCAGAATCACCCGGAAGGACGTCCTCGATGCATTGGGCGGGCTGCCCGAGGAGAGCGAGCACTGCGCCCTCCTCGCCGCCAACACCATCAAGGCTGCGGTCCGGGACTACCTCGCCTACAAGAAGGAGCCCTGGAAGCGCGCCTACCGCAAGTACGGGTAGCCCCCTGGCCCCCTCTTCCTGCACCGGCCCGATGTCTCAATGCTCATCTGCCTGACATCCTCCCCCGAGATGTAACGCCTTTTCAACGTTTTTGGCCTTCGTTTCATGACTTCTCAACCCATTCTCTGGAATAATAGGCCTTACTGAGTATCACGGTCCGGCGACCGAGACCGGTACTGAGCGTATGTCGCATGTAGGAGGTCACGATGACACAGCATGACAAGAAGCTGACAAGCAATTTCGGCAGGGCGGTTGAGAACGATCAGAACACGGTCACAGCGGGCAGCTATGGTCCTGCCCTGATCCAGGACATCCACCTCCTGGAGAAGCTGGCCCACTTCGACCGCGAGCGGATCCCGGAGCGGGTAGTGCACGCCAAGGGTGCCGGGGCGCACGGCTACTTCGAGGTGACCGCGGACGTGACGAAGTACACGCAGGCCAAGTTCCTGTCCAAGGTAGGCAAGCGGACAGACGTAATCGCCCGGTTCTCCACCGTCGGCGGGGAGAGGGGCTCGGCGGACGCCGAGCGGGACCCCCGTGGCTTCGCCGTGAAGATGTACACCGAGGACGGCAACTACGACATGGTCGGGAACAACACGCCGGTCTTCTTCATACGCGACCCGCTGAAGTTCCCCGACTTCATACACACCCAGAAGAGGAACCCCGGCACCAACCTCAAAGACGCCGACATGTTCTGGGACTTCCTCTCTCTGACGCCGGAATCGGTCCACCAGGTTACCATCCTGTTCTCGGACCGGGGCACGCCGCGAACCTATCGCAACATGAACGGGTACAGCAGCCACACGTTCATGTGGTACAACGAGAAGGGGGAGCACTACTGGGTCCAGTACCACTTCAAGACAGAGCAGGGCATACAGAACCTGACTCGCGACGAGGCCGCAAAAATGAAGGGCGAAGACCCCGACCATGCCACGCGAGACCTCTGGCAGGCGATCGAGCGGGGCGAACACCCCTCCTGGCGAGTTGAGGTGCAGATTATGACGCCTGAGCAGGCAGGGGAGTACCGCTTCGACCCATTTGACATCACCAAAGTCTGGTTCCATGCCGACTTCCCTCCGATAACCATCGGGCGTATGGTGCTGAACCGTAATCCGGAGAACTACTTCGCCGAGGTCGAGCAGGCCGCTTTCTCCCCCGCCAACTTCGTTCCCGGCATCGGCCCATCCCCTGACAAACTGCTCCAGGGTCGTCTCTTCAGCTACCATGACACCCACAGGCACCGCCTGGGACCGAACTACCACCTAATCCCGGTCAACCGGCCGAAAGCGGCCAGCGTGGACAACTACCAGCGTGACGGCTTCATGCAGGTTGACGGCAACTTCGGGAGCAGGCCGAATTACTACCCCAACAGCTTCGGCGGCCCCGAACCACAGCCGGAAGCAGGTACGCCTCCATTCGAAGTTACCGGGTTGGCAGATCGACATCCCTACACACACCCGAATGACGACTTCTTCCAGCCGGGGGAGATGTATCGGCGGGTCATGACCGACGAGGACCGTGACCACCTCATCGGCAACATAACCACACATCTGTGCAACGCACAGAAACGCATCCAGTTGCGTCAGTCCGCCGTATTCTACAAGTGCGATCCCGAGTACGGCCGCCGCGTGGCAGAGGGCTTGGGGTTGGACGTGAAGGAGATCGAGCGCCTCGCCCATTTGTCAGACGAAGAGCGTGCGAAGGCTACGGCCCAATAGTACCAATGTAGAGTTTGAGCAGGAAGGAGGCGCTATATGGCAGAGCCGAAGGACCAATGCGTCCAACCGGCCAAGGGGCCGATTCTCGCGGAAGCGGAGGAACCCGCAGCAAAAGGAACCGAGAAGCAGGAGGTTCGCAAGGTGTTAGCACAAGTGGGGAAGCCAGCGCCCGACTTCGAGGCGAGCGCATTCATTGATGGGGGCTTCAAGAACATCAAGCTCTCCGACTACAAAGGCAAGTGGGTTGTCGTCTGCTTCTACCCAGGTGATTTCACATTCGTCTGACCGACGGAGCTGTCGGCAGTTGCCGTCAAGCATGACGAACTCAAGTCCCTCGGCGTCCAGGTTCTCTCGATTAGCACAGACAGCCGCTTCACACACAAGATATGGCAGGAAGAGGAGCTTTCCAAGATGGTGCCCGGTGGTGTACCGTTCCCGATGTTGTCGGACGGCGGCGGGCGCATCGGCAGGGTCTACGGGGTCTACGACGAAGACGCAGGCGTTGACATTAGGGGTCGCTTCCTCATCGATCCCGACGGCGTCATACAGGCAATGGAAATGCTCACACCCCCGGTGGGCCGGAACGTAGCCGAGCTGATCCGCCAGGTCAAGGCGTTCCAGCACGTCCGTGAGACAGGCGAAGCCACGCCATCGGGTTGGCAGCCCGGCAAGCCGACGCTCAAGCCGGGACCGGACCTCGCAGGCAAGGTTTGGAAGGTCTGGAAGCCGGACATGGCCTTCTGATAGGGCCGACGACTATATCCCACTGACAGGACCGTAGCGCGGCCCAGCGGGCCGCGCTACGGTCCTGTTGTCCTGCGTCTTCTCGCTATCACCAGTACCAGGGCTAGCGCGATCACGACGACTATCGGCACTACGATGACCGCTGCGTTGGGGCCACCACCTGAGTCAGATTCGGTAGTCGATCCACCATCCTGCTCCTGCGCATCGCCCGAGCCGTCGATCTCGTCGTACAGGCTCGGCAGCGCGGAGGGAACCTCGCCCTCGATTTCGAACTCGTATTCCACGAAGTAGCCCTGCTCCAACGACTCCTCGAAGTGTTCATCGAAGCTCTGAGTCGTGAGGAAGAGGGGGTTCTTCGTCTCCAAGTCTTCAGCGTACACCATAATCCATGCGTCGTAGGTCTCGGGAGGAACCGGGATGTAGACCAGCCCATCGTCATTGCTTGAACGGAACTCGTATATGTGCGAAGGCAGATCGATGATCGAGGCACCATCATCGAACAACGCCACCTGCACATGATAGAAAGGCACCTCGTTATCCACCTTGACAAAGTGGCCCTCCATCAACTGAGTGGAGCGCCTCGTCTTTCTCTCCTCGGTGGATGCGTCCGCCGCCCGACCTACCTCCTCACCGGAGTCCCATTGTTGGTTCTGTGGGGCCACATCCGCGAAGAAGCCGTGGGACTTGAAGATGTCGTCGATAGCCTGTTTCTTATCAGGGTGTAGATCGATGAAGTCCTCATACACCGAGGTGAAGTCAGGATGGTAGTCGCGAATGACGGCCCATATCTCCCACATAGTGAGATCAACGTCGTCATCGTCCTCGATATTGCCCGCAGTGATCCGGGCGTACACGTCAGCCTTGGTGAGCTCATCGGGCATCTCCTGCACAAGGACAAGGCTGTTGTCATTGGGAAGGGTTGCAATCGCAGCCATGAACATGTCCATCATGTCGAGCATCTCGCTCCTGCTCAGCGCCTCATCCCCATCATCGTCATAGTCGCTGAGGATGTCCTTCCGCATACCCTCGCCCGCAGCCAGCCTGACGATCTCCGCTTCATCGAGAACGCCATCCCCGTTGTGATCGTACCCTTCCATGAACTGGTCCCGCCAGCGAAAATGCTTGCTTGAATCCCACCCCGATTCGTCCTTGAATTTCATCACGGTGTAATCGGCGAGCTCACCTTCGTCCAGAACACCATCCCCGTTCCAGTCAAAGCCTGTGAGCAGCCGGTTGTCGCGGTACTTGTCGAGCTCGGACTCGGCGAGACGTTCCGCCCCGCTCTCATCGGGAGCCAAGAACAGCTCCGCGACCATCTTGACCAGCTCCCTGCCTTCGAGCGTCCACACGCCCTCTATATCAAGGAACTCGAAGTGTGACTGTATGCTGAATACGGCGAACTCCTCCTTCCGCACCACGTCGTCATCGTCGATGTCCATGCGTTTGAGCGCCGAATACTTGTCTTCCGCCTGGAACGTCCTCGATGCCTCCGCCTCCTTGTCGAGTTGCTCCCGCCCGTCGTAGAGGTCCCAGAGAACACCGGCAACCGCTATCTCCTCGGCGATATCCGAGCCGCGATGCCACGGCTGTATGTTGGTCTCCAGGCTCCCCTGTGTCGCGTATTGACTGGGCGCTGCAGCATCCGAGCCCCACTCGAGCCACCAGTTGCCATAGTATTCGCCAATGACGGTGGCCATGAAAGCGGCGAACCCTTCGATGAACGAGTCCGCGGTGTTGGAGTTGCTGAATCCGCCGTGGTTCCTGTCGCCGGGCAACCGGGGGTCCTGTCCCTCCCAGAGCGCGTCCTGGGCGTAGTGGCTGAACTCGTGGTACTCCCGTGCCTCCGGGCGATTCTCATGGTCGGCAGGCATGTGGTCTATGTTCACCAGTATCAGGCTATTGCCCGCTTCCACCTGATACCTGGTATCGCCCGCCACGTTGGTACGCACGCGCACGGGCAGCCTGAATCCCAGGTCCTCGCCGAGATAGTCGGTATAGAACTCCAGGGCCTCCGCCATGTGGACATACATGGCGGCCTCCGGAATAACCCGGTAGTTCTGTGTACCGAACATGTCCACCAGGTCCACGGCCCCTATCGGGCCCCAGGCGGCTTCCGCGACCGCGTCAGGCTTCCCGTCCCCCACGAAAAGGCGGAGTGCTTCTATCTCGCCTGCCTTCACCCTGAGGCCCAGGGCGACCGGAAGGGGTTCATCATGGTAGCTGATAATGAATTGCGTCTCCTCATCCAGCACGTACTCGAAATGCATAACGAGCTCGTACTCCTCACCTTCGCCCACCTCTACCGGGAACGCATATCCTCCGAAGTCATCCGTGGTGGTGACGTACTCATCGCCTTCGTATTGCAGCGTCACGCGCGTGTGCTTCAACGGCCTGCCATACGCCATGATGGTACCTTCCAGCCTCTCCTCCTGAACGATCGGCTTCTCATGCGGCGAGAAGGACTCTGCGCAAACCGCGAGTTCATCGCGCAGGGCTCGCGCCTCATCCTTGATGGCCTCCTTCTCCTCGCTCGACCAATCCGTGTCGTAGGGTAGGCTGACACTCACATGTAGCTCGTAGTCGCCGGGAAGCGACGTTCTTGTCCCGCAACTCATCCGACCCGTCAGTGTAGCCACACAATCCGGCCCCTGTCCCTCCATGCGGTACTGCGACAGCCCTTCAGGGTCCAGCCACTGGTAGGCAATGCTTCCGCTCGGCCCTGCCTCCTCCTCCCCATACACATCAGCCACGCCGTAGTAGCACTTCAGATACCCTTTGTGCCCTGCCCCCTCCCTGAACTCCAGCCCCGCGACCTGGCACCTGGGGCAGTCGTCTTCGGTGAACACCGGCAGTTCGTCCTGTGCCCCGGCAGGGCCTGCTGACGGTAGCAGGAGACCGAGCATCAGCATTAGCAGCACCGTCACCACCATCACACGCCAGAAACCCTTTCTCAGAAGAAGCATTGCAGTCCTCCAATCGCGGGACGTGAACCTGTGGAAGCCTGGGTAGACTGTCACACCCAATCTACGACGATCAGCATTGCATGTCAATGGAGCCGGGGCGGAGCGGTATCCCTCACCACCACCGTTGACATCAGCGTCGCAGACACCTAGGATGTCTGCACCCCACCAGGTCAGGAGGAACAGTCATGGAAACCGATCCAGGCAAGAAGTTGCTGGATTCCGCCAGTGTGAGCCGAGAGCAGGCGGAAGTGTTGCGGGCGGGCGGAACAACAGAGGTCGCCGAGGGGACATGGTACGTGTCTGTTCTGGCCAGCGTCACGGCGTTTGAGACGGACGACGGCCTCGTGCTGGTGGATACCGGCATGCGCGCCATCTCGGCGCTGATGGCAAGTGAACTCAGGAAGTATACGTCAGCCCCCGTACACACTGCCATCTATACCCATGGCCACGTCGACCACGCCTTCGGGCTCAACGCGTTTCTCCTCGAAAATCAATCCAGGCCAAGGGTCATCGCGCACCGGGCCATGCCGGACCGCTTCGCGCGCTACGAGCGCACAGCCCGTCTCCAGCAAGCCATCAACGCGCGCCAGTTCTTCGGCGCTATGGACACGAAGGGTTCTCCTCTACAACCTATCAACCTTGAGGATGCTTTTCGCAGGCCGGAATGGCCCCCGGATACCCTCTACGATGAACAGATGACGTTCGAAGTGGCAGGACTGCGCTTCGAACTGCACCACGCGCGAGGGGAGACCGATGACCACACCTGGGTCTTCTGCCCCGAGCGCGGAGTGTTGTGCGCAGGCGACCTGGCCATCTCGGTCGCTCCGAACGCGGGCAACCCTCAGAAGGTGCAGCGTTATGCATGGGACTGGGCCGACGCGTTACGAGAGATGGCAGCGCTCAAGCCCCCGACTCTGTGTCCCGGCCACGGCCAACCGATCGTTGGCAACCCGGACCTGATCCAGCGCATTCTGCTGGAGACCGCAGCTTATCTCGACTCCATTGTTCAGCAGACGCTGGCCGCGCTCGAGAACGGCGCGCCGCCCCACGTAGATGTCGTGTGCAGCGTCGAACCCCCGGCCAGTGACTCGCCGTGGCTGCAGCAGCTCTACGACGAGGCCGAGTTCATCGCCAGGAACGTGATCCGCTACTACGGGGGCTGGTACAGCGGACGGCCCAGCGAACTCAAACCAGCTCCCCGCACGTCGGTCGCCGGTGAGATAGCCAGCCTCGCCGGTGGGGCAACCACGCTCGCCGAGAGGGCCCGGGCGATTGCTCAGTCGGGAGACTTGCGACTGGCCTGCCACCTCGCTGATTACGCGCTCGAAGCTGCCCCCGAAGACGCACGTGTGAAGGAGACCGTCGCCCAGCTCTACGAGCAGCGGGCCGCATCCGAGAGGAGCCTGATGGCAGCCAACCTGTTCCGGACGGCCGCCGCCTACGCAACCGCCGGGAGGCCCTTTGTCTGAGGCAACACGCCACAGCATACTACGACCAGAATCGACTCGTCGTCACGGCATCATCATCGCAATCTTTGTACGCAGGCTACGACTGGGGTATACTGTACTACGCTTCGCGAGACGAATACCGCGGGGATGCAGCAAGGGAGGCACGATTTGGCGAAAGAGAAAGCGACTGATACGGCCCTAGGTGATCTCCGGGTTCTGGACCTCGCAGGTCCTATGGGGCTCTACTGCACGAAGCAACTGGCGGACCTGGGGGCTAATGTAATCAAGGTTGAGCCGCCCGACGGCGACCCGACCAGAGCCATCGGCCCTTTCTATCACGACGAGCCTCATCCCGAGAAGAGCCTCTACTGGTTCCATTTCAATACCAGCAAGAAGAGCATCACCCTGAATATCGAAAGCCCCGACGGGAAGGCGATCTTCAAGAAGCTGGCCAAAACGGCAGACATAATAGTGGAGACCTTCAAGCCCGGCTACCTGGACTCGGTAGGGCTGGGGTACCCGGCTCTGCGAGAGACCAATCCACATCTCATCATGACGTCAATCACCCCCTTCGGACAGACGGGGCCCTACAGGGACTTCAAGGGGTCTGACCTTATCGGGCTTGCTCTCGGCGGGCTGCTCTTCATTTGCGGTTGGGAGGACGAGCCTCCGAGCAGGGTCGCGGCTTCCCAGGCGTACCACACTGCGTCCATACATGCCTGTGCCGGTACCCTGATCGCCCTGTGTCACCGCGATATGACGGGGGAGGGCCAGCACGTGGATGTGTCCATGCAGCAGTGCGTCGCGCACAGTCTGCAGTGGGTTACCCAAATGTACGACCTTCAGAAACGAATCATGGCGAGGTCTGGGCGCCTCGGTGTTCCCCTTCAGGAATGCGAAGATGGTTGGGCGAATGTGATCGCTCTGTTCGACTGGGATTACCTAGTTGACTGGCTGGAGAGTGGTGGTGGCGCGGCAGACCTCGCCGACAGCAAGTACAAGGATATGGACTACCAGATCAGACCGGAGGTCAGACAACACATCACCGAAGTCACAGACGCTTTCACCAAGGCCCATCAGAAAAGGTGGGTTTGCGAAGAGGGACAGAAAAGGGGCATCATAGCCATACCATGCAACAATGCCCAGGATGTCGTCGAGAACCCTCAACTCGTGTCGCGTGATTTCTTTGTGGGCGTAGAGCATCCGGAACTCGGAGACGCCCTGAAATACCCCGGCGCACCGTACAGGATGGGCAGCACCCCCTGGAGAATAGCCCGGCGTGCTCCTCTAGTCGGGGAGCACAACAGTCAAGTGTACGAGGGCGAGCTGGGACTAAGTGCAGAGCAAGTGGCCTCCCTGAAGCGAAAGGGCGCAATCTAGGGTGCAGCCTTGCGATTGCCTTCCGGATCGAGCAATGGCCTACACTGGTGAGAAGGAGAAAGCAAGAATGGGAACCAAGCTGCCGATGTCCGGCATACGAGTAACTGACTTCTCGTGGTTCGGAGCGGGGCCGTACGCTACCAGGTTGCTTGCCGCCTACGGTGCGGAAGTGATAAGGATCGAGAGTAACAGCAAGATCGATGGAATGAGATGGCAGGCCCCCCGCAAGCCTGATGTGACGCCGACCTACAACATCAGCGGGATGTTCAACAACTTCAACCCTGGGAAGCTGGGAATAACGCTGAACCTCAACCACCCGAAAGGGATCGAAATCGCCAAGAAGCTGGTTTCCATCAGCGACGTGGTACTGGACAACTTCAACCCCGGTGTGATGGCGAAGTGGGGGCTCGGATACAAGGACCTGGCTGCGGTCAAGTCCAACATAATCGTGGTGACAATGCCTGTGATGGGCGTGACCGGCCCCTACAAGCTGTGGCGGGGCTTCGGCACCAGCGTCAGGACTCTCGCGGGCATCGATTACATCACCGGGAACCCCGACCGTCCCCCCATAGGCACCGGGATGGCCGCCCTGCCCGACTTCACTTCGAACCCGTACCATGCGGTCACGGCCATCCTGTCGGCGCTCCACTACCGCCACAGGACAGGCAAGGGACAGTTCATCGAACTGGCACAGTTCGAGTCGACCGTATGCTGGACCGAGACGATGATACTCGACTACAGCGCCAACGGGCACATCCAGACCGCAATGCGCAATCGACTGCCCTATGCTGCTCCCCACGGGGTCTATCGCTGTCTTGGAGAAGATAGAGAGGTCGACTACTCTGCCATGCCCGAGTCCGTTCCGGAGCGCAGGAAGAAGGACGAGAGATGGTGCGCTATAGCCGTGTTCACTGAGGAAGAGTGGAGGGCCTTCTGTGACGTCATAGGCAATCCATCGTGGACGAGACAGGAAAGGTTCGCGACTCTTGACGGTCGGAAGGCAAACGAAGATGAGCTTGACACGCTCATCGAGGAATGGACTGTACAGCGACCACCCGAGGAAGTGATGATGCTCATGCAGCGAGCTGGCGTAGCCGCAGGTGTGGTTCAGGACGGCGAAGACCTGTTGACACGTGACCCGCAACTGAAGGAACGAGGCTACTACGTCTGGCTCGACCATCCCGAGGCCGGCACGATTGCCCATGACGGCCTCACCTTCAATCTGTCTGCAACTCCGGGGAGGATAAGCCGTGCACCCCTTCTTGGTGAGCACAACGAGCACGTGTACGGCGAGGTTCTCGGCCTGTCCGAGGAGACAATAAACGAACTCATAGTGGACGGCGTGCTCGAGTGAGCGTACCGCGCCCGCCATCCTGCGATCGCAGTCAGGGAGAACACGAATGAGAGGTGCACTGGAAGACGCAAGGGTCCTGGACATGGCATGGCTGGGCCCTGGCACGTTCTGCTCCACCATCCTCGGTGACCTGGGGGCCGAGGTGATAAAGGTCTACGAGGCCCGTCCAGAACGCCGAGGCGGACCGCTGCTGTTCATGTACCCGGACTCACCCATCTTCCCCGGCTGGCGCAACTGCAAGACCATGGGCATCAACCTCAAAGCCGACGAGGGACGCCAAGTATTCTATTCGCTGGTCAAGACGGCAGACGTCGTGATGGAAGGCTTCAGACCGGGCACAACCGCGAAGTTGGGGATAGACTATGACACGCTTCGGTCCATCAACCCACGCATAGTCTATGCATCGCTGACTGGATACGGTCAGTCCGGCCCCTATCGCGACGTTATTGGACACGACATCAACTACATCTCCATCGGGGGGCTCCTCGGCACTATGCGGACTTCGGCTGGCCCTCCCGTTGTTCCGCGTGCCGTCCTTGCCGATTTCGCTGCCGGTGGCTTGTCGGCAGTTGTCGGCATACTCGCTGCCCTCTTAGCGCGAGACAGGTCCGGCGAGGGGCAATATGTGGATGTGTCAATGACAGATGCGGTGGTCGCACTGTTGATGCCAATACTGCTCCCGTGTCTCCTTGGAGAGACCATATCGGAAGAAGGCGAGAGCACGGCCACCGCGGAGGAGCCGCGCCCCTGGTACAACGTGTATGAAACGAAAGACGGCAAGTATATCAGCATCGGTTGCGTGGAGCCATGGTTCTACGCGAATCTGTGTCGCATCCTTGGGCGAGAGGATTTCAGCGAGCACCAATACGCAGAGGGCGAGAAACGAGACGAGATAGCCCAGCACTTCAAGAAGATGTTCCTGACCAAGACCAGAGACGAGTGGATGGATATCCTCAGCCGGGAAGAGACTTGTGCTGCACCCGTTTACAGTCCGGAGGAAGTAGTCACGGACCCCCATTTCCTGGCTCGCGAGATGGTTGTCGAGGCTGACCATCCAACGCTGGGCAAGGCAAAACAGATCGGCTCAATGATCAAGCTCTCTCAGTCGCCATTTCGGGTCAGGAACTGGGCCCAAAGATTCGGACAGCATACCGAGGAGATCATGCTCGAGCTTGGCTACGACAAGCCGCGAATAAAGCAACTGCTCGACGAGGAGGTCATCGGCTAGACTGCATTGACAATCGGACTACCCGATCATTAGCTCGCCGCAATTCCCACCATGACCACCATCGAACTCATTCCCACGCTCGACCACTGTATCGAGACCACTGCCAGGCAGGAGTTCAAGCGGGCGGTCGACCGCTATCTGGAGATGGGGTCGAGCGATACGCGACTCGAAGCCAGGATCGAGCTGCTGAGGTCGTTCCTGGAGAACGCCGACTTCAAGCGGTTGAGGAGCGAGAGCGAGAAACACCTCATGAAAGGCGAGAGGGTCGTATTCCTTCTGTGGGAAGAAGGCGGTAAACCCAGGCACGAGATGCGGGTCGAGCCCTAGCCGATGACGTCCGCGCCGACGAAGTGGCGTAAGGCCTCGGGGACCTCGATGGTGCCATCGGCCCGCTGGTAGTTCTCCAGGACGGCGATTAGGACGCGCGGCAGGGCCAGGCCCGAGCCGTTAAGCGTGTGGGCGAACTGAGGCTTCTCTCCCGCCGCCGGCCTGTAGCGGATGTTCGACCTCCGGGCCTGGAAGTCGATGCAGTTGCTGCATGAGCTGACTTCGAGCCACTCCTCACAGCCCGGGGCCCACACCTCGATGTCGTATGACTTTGTGGCGTTGAATCCCAGGTCTCCGCTGCAGAGTTGCAGGACCCTGTAGGGAAGGCCCAGCCTCTGGCATACGGCCTCCGCGTTGGAGACCATTTTCTCCAGCTCCTCGTCCGACTTGTCCGGCTCGACGAACTTGTACAGCTCCACCTTGTCGAACTGGTGTCCCCTCTTGATGCCCCTGGTGTCCTTGCCCGCAGACATCCTCTCGCGGCGGAAGCAGGCGGTGTATGCCGCGTAGTAGAGAGGCAAGGTGCCCGGCTCGATGATCTCCTCACGATGCAGGTTGGTCAACGGCACCTCGGCCGTTGGCACAAACCAGAAGTCCTCCTCGGCATCGTGGTAGAGGTGGTCAATAAACTTGGGCAGGTTGCCCGACCCATACATGCACTCTTCCTTCACCATGAAGGGTGGGTATATCTCCGTGTAGCCGTGCTCACTGACGTGCAGGTTCAGCATCAAGGTGATCAACGCTCTCTGCAGCTTAGCCCCCATGCCCTTCAAGACGTAGAACCTGCTGCCGGAGATCTTGACGCCGCGCTCGAAGTCGATAATGCCCAGCTTCTCCCCAAGGTCCCAGTGGGGCAGCGGCTCGAAGTCGAAACGCCTCGGCTCGCCCCACCTCCGCACCTCTACGTTGGCGGTCTCGTCGGCCCCCACCGGCACCGTCTCATGCACGATGTTGGGCAAGCGCATCAGGAGGTCGTTGAGTCTGGTCTCGTTATCCGCAAGCCCTTCGTCGAGCGACTTGATTCGATCCCCGATGTCACGCATCTCGGCCAGAAGCTCCGGCGGCTTATCCTTCATCTTGCCGATCTGCTTGCTGACCTCGTTCCGCTTCGCACGAAGGCCCTCTACATCCTGCAGCATCCTGCGACGCTCTTCGTCCAGCTGCAGGACATCGCTGAGGTCGTTCGGCTCGCCGCGCTTGGCCAGCGAGTCGCGTACCAGGTCGGGGTCCTGCCTGATCAGTTGGATGCTCAGCAAAGCTTCTTCCCCTGCAGACGCTGTCCGCCTACGGAATCGATGCCTCGTCGTCGATAGCCCTGGAAACAGGTGCCCGAAGTTGCGGGAACAGCACGACCTCCCTGATGGACTGCTGGTTGGTCATGATCATCACGAGCCGGTCGATTCCAACGCCCAATCCGCCGGTGGGGGGCATCCCGTGCTCTATGGCGGCGAGGAAATCCTCATCGAGCCTCTCCACCTCCTCCTCCCCCATCTCATGGCGCATGCGCTCCTGCTCCTCGAAGCGTCTCCTTTGCTCAATCGGATCATTCAGCTCGGTGAAGGCGTTGGCGATCTCGATACCGCCCATGAAGCACTCGAACCGCTCCACCAGGCGCGGGTCGTCCGGCTTCGACTTGGCCAGAGGAGATATCTCGATCGGATAGTCAACGATGAATGTCGGCTGGATCAGCGCAGGCTCGACAAACGTTGAGAAGAGCTTGTCCACGAGCCGTCCCCAACTCATGTCCTGCTCCAGCGGAACCCCCAGTCGGGCCGCCACCTGTCCCAAAGTGTCGACATCGCGGTACCTCTCGTCCAGGAAGTCGACGCCGCATCTCTCCAGGAGCACCTCCCTCAACTGAACCCTTTGCCACGGCGGAGTGAGGTCGATCGTCCCCTCGCCATGGGGAATCTGCAGCGAACCCGAGACCTCGTTGGCCACGTGACACACCATTTGTTCGAGCATCTCCATCACATCATTGTAGTCTGCATAGGCTTCGTAGCTCTCCATCATGGTGAACTCGGGATTATGCTTGATGGAGATACCCTCGTTCCTGAATATACGACCGATCTCGTAGACCTTGTCCAGTCCACCCACGATCAGGCGCTTCAGGTATAGCTCGAGCGCGATGCGCAGGTAGAGTTCCTGCTCCAGCGTATTGTGGTAAGTGGAGAAGGGTCGTGCCATCGCTCCCGCGGCGACAGGCAGCAGAACAGGCGTCTCCACCTCGACGAACCCGCGACCATCCATGAACCGGCGCAACGAAGCGATCAGCCGGCTGCGCGTGGTGAATATGTCCTTGACCTGCGGACTCGAAATGAGATCGAGGTATCTCTGCCGGTAGCGCTTGTCGGTGTCTGTCAGTCCGTGCCATTTCTCGGGAAGAGGCTGAAGCGACTTACACAGTATCTCGAACTCTGACGCCTGCACCGTTATCTCGCCGGTACGTGTTCTGAACAGCCTCCCTGTGACGCCGATGAAATCGCCGATGTCCAGATCGTGGAGCAGATCGTAGGCTTCTTCGCCCAGCATGTCCTTGCGGAGGTGTACCTGAACCTTGCCCGACCCATCCCTGATGTCGAGGAACGTCGCCTTGCCCATGCCGCGCTCCGCCATTATGCGGCCTGCAACGCGCACTACGGCCCCTCCTTCGTTCTTTCTCTCCAGGTCTTCGAAGAGGGCCGCGGCTTCCTGAGCAGTGTGTGTGCGCTGGTAGCGGGGGGGATAGGGATTGATGTTGCGGTCGAGAATCCTGTTCAGCTTGTCCAGCCGACCTCTGGTAAGCGATTCTTTTCTGCTCGCCATCTCGTGAGCCTAGGCAAGTAGGCCAGACCTACTTCGCATACCTGTCTACTTGACCTCAACTACCTTCAGCTCGACCACGCCGGCTGGTGTCTCGACCTTGACCTTGTCACCCTTGCGCTTGCCCATGAGGGCGCTGCCCACAGGGGACTCATTGGAGATACGCTGCTGGCTGGGGTCCGCCTCCGCGCTGCCCACCACGGTGTAGTAGTCCTTCTCACCGTCCTGGCCCTGAACGACCACGGTCGAACCGAGTTGAACCCTTCCCGAGGAGGAGCGCTCCTCCTGGATTATGACCGCGTTCTGGATCATTTTCTCAATCGTGAGTATGCGGCCTTCGACGAAGGCTTGCTCGTTTTTGGCATCATCGTACTCAGCGTTATCGACAGTGCCCCCGAGTTCCTTGGCTCTGGAGATCTGCTCGGCGACCTGCGGACGGCGCACCTGCTGCAGATGCTCCAGCTCAGTCTTCAGCTTCTCCAGACCTTCAGGTGTGAGAAAGACATCTTTCTGCGGCATCTTCCCATCCTCCACCAACTAAAAAAGACCGAGAGCCGGACATAGTTCACCCGCTCTCGCCTCGGAGAAACGTATTATAACCAAATCCCCTCGCCTTGTAAAGACCTCGTATTCACTCACCTAAAATGTTACCGGGAGGGTATGGTTCACTCAACTAAGAATGTTACCGAGGGGGACCATGCCGAGCGATGACAAGATGAGTGTGGACGAACGGCGCAAGTACCTCAGACTGGTGGCGCCCCGGTACGCGAAGGCTGGACGGGCAGGGCGGAGCGCATTGCTGACCGAAATGGCAGCGGTGACGGGGTTGCTCGGCAAGAGCCTGCTCCGGCTGCTTCGTGGGCCGACTCTGGATCGTGCACCGAGAGGGCCGCGGCTTCGGCGGAGGCGATATGGGGTGGCGGTGGCCGACGTGGTTCGGGTGGTGTGGGAGAGCCTGGACTACGTGTGTGCGGAGCGACT
>Ga0180433_10000140_pt1 | contig 120966 bp, 126 predicted proteins | sample SS_ome_8_FD_132980 | JGI IMG/M metagenome (GOLD analysis project Ga0180433, IMG submission 132980) | Hypersaline lake sediment archaeal communities from the Salton Sea, California, USA - SS_1_D_1 metaG | ecosystem: Environmental > Aquatic > Non-marine Saline and Alkaline > Hypersaline >... | reverse complement strand
CTTGAGAAGAGCTTATGTTCATAATGTTATGATGAACAATATGAAAAATTGAAGGTGTTATTGGTTTAGTTGTAGTGCGTTCTAAGGACTTCCACCTTCTTGAAAGTTATGCGACACCGTAACTACGCACTTTTTTAAACATGTTTAAACACTATAGTAGATATGGCGAGATTGGATTTATCAACGAAAGCAGTGGTAGAACAGAGAGGGATTAGGAGGCAGCTCGGAAAAGAGTTTGACAGATTCAGGGATGCTGTAGGAAAAGACGGCTGTAAAGTACTGTTTTTGAGCAGAGGAATAAATTATCCGGTAACTGTTTCACAGAAGGGAGGAAAAAAAGAATTTCTGCAGTTGGACCGCCCAATAATAGAAAGAGCAAAGGCTATTGTCAAAGAGGAAAATCAGAAGCTGGCTGAAAAAGGAGTTAATTTGCCGTGGATAGACGGGAAGAAAACGGCGGTCCAGAGAGTTGATTTTGTAGTTCGTGGAGAGCGCCACATCGCGATAAGAGTCAGGAAGATGTTATACAGCCATATACTTGCGATGAAGGATGAACCGTTTGAAAGAATAAATAATGCGGGGATGAGAAAGCTTGATACAAATACCCATGTTTTTGCAAATGACAGCAAATTCCAGGTTATTCTTATTGCAATCAGAGGAAAGAGATTAAGCAATGCACGGATGGGTGAAGAAGTCCTTTGCGCACCAACCGGAGAAAACGAGCAGCTTACGCTTACAGTAAACGGCATGGTGGATGCGGATATGTTATCATATCCTGCTTATGAGATAATCGAAAGGAATTCTCTGAAAGAATTCGGTGAAGAGCTTAATATTCATGGCATCGGTTATGAAGCTGTTTCACTTGAGGGTATCATGATGGATACGCAATTATTTACCGGTGCTTTTGGCGTAGTGACATCGGTTGAAGTTCCGTTAACTCTGAAAGAGATAAATAAGCTGAGGATGAGTGCTTCTGATTCCGGAGAGATATCGCAGTTATATTCTGTTGAGAACTCTGCATTTTCTATTGCCAATTTTCTGAGAGAATACAGGGATAAATGCGTGCCCCAGCTGATTTCAGGACTTGTAATATACGGATATAATAGGTATGGGGAAGATTTCCTGAAAGCAGTTACAAGATTATAGGCGGACCGGTCTTCCACTTGCGTCTCTTTTCATATTTCCGAATTCTTTTGAGCTGAGTGCTTCTTCTCCGGTGAAAACAGGGCCGTCTTTGCATACTCTTTTATCGCCCAGCATGCAGGAACCGCAGATTCCTGTCCCGCATTTCATATATCTTTCAAGAGAAAGCTGGCATGGAACGTTCTTCTTTTTGCATAACTCTGCAAGCGCTTTCATCATTCTTTCAGGACCGCAGCTGCATACAAGGTCAACCGCATGTTTTTCAAGAAGTTTTTTTGCAGCTTCAACAGCATTTCCCTTGAAGCCTTTTGAACCGTCATCGGTGGCAACCAAAAGTTCTTCGGATAATTTCTTGAATCTTTTTTCATAGGCAAGTTCATCCTTGTTTCTTGCCCCGAGAACTGTAAATATACGTGCTCCTGATTTTTTTGCAAGCAGATGCATCGGCACAACCCCGCTTCCGCCTGCAACAAGAAGCATTGATTTTTTGGTTTTGAATCCGTTTCCCATCGGACCGCGGAAAGAAAGCAAATCCCCTTCTTTCAGGTTTCTCATTTCTTCTGTGAAATCACCTACATGCGCAACTGAAAGTGTCAAAGGTTCTGTATCTGCTATGCCCATTGGTTTTTCCCCTTTGCCCGGCAGCCAAAGCATGAGAAACTGTCCGGGTTCTGCCTCAAGCTTGTAATCGAGCTCGTAGGTGGTCATTCTGTAATTTTCTTTTTGGACTTTGGCTATCCTTGCTGTTAACATGCTGTATTCAGTCATGGGCAGCACCTATGATGTCTTTTATATTGCTGTATCCGTGGTCTTCAAGCCATGTCTTTGCCTCATCCGAAATTCTTCTGAAAGAACTCAGCCCCCTGTAATGCACTGCGGTTCCTACTCCCACTGCGGTTGCCCCGGCCATAACATATTCTATAAGGTCTTCACCGGTTGTTATGCCACCGGTGCCTATTATCGGTATTTTAACAGACTCATAAATATCGTAAACGCATCTTAGTGCAACCGGTTTCATTGCAGGACCGCTGAGTCCTCCGCACCCAAAGCCGATTACCGGTTTTTTTCTTTCAATGTCTATTTTCATTCCCGGACCTAAAGTATTCCCCATGTTTATTGCGTCTGCTCCTGCCTTTTCAGCTTCCTTGGCTGCAGCAACTTCTCCCGGTGTTGAGGGGGAAAGTTTTACAATAAGCGGAATTTTTGTTTTCTTTTTGATTGCTTTCACTGTTTTTGAAACCGATTCAGGATCGCTCTGGCCCGCCATTAGTCCGTAACCAGGTGTATGCGGACAGGAAATTGCTGCCTCAAGAGCAGCGCATTTTATTTTTGATTTTTCAATTGTTGAAGCAAGTTCCGAAAATTCATCCCTGTCTTTTCCGGCTGTGCTTATTATCAAAGGCTCTTTCATTTTCCAGTCCGAGAATTCTGTCAAACCATCTTTTATTCCGGGATTAGGATAGCCCATTGCATTGATAAGTCCGCAGTCCGTCTCAACTATGTTGGGTCCTTCGTGTCCTTTCCGCGGTTCGGTTGTCAATGACTTCGTTGTTACTGCACCTGCCCCTTCTTTCGCAACTCTTTCCAGACTTTGCTTTGTAACCCCTAAAATACCTGAAGCTAGTATTGTTGGATTCTTCATTTTCTTTCCGAAAAGCTTTATTTCAATCATCTTTGTATATTTCGGAGGATGGGATATAAAATATTATGTAATGTAAATCGACGGATAGAACATTTAAAAATATTATTTAAGATTTAACCGCAGGTGATTTTTTGAGGGGGTTTGTTTTAGTTTTGACAATTATAACAGGATTGCTGATTTTTGGATGCCTTGGACCGACTGCGCCAGAAACGCAGGCACCCGCCGGTGGAGCGCCGACACAGCCCGCGCAGCCGCCGCCAACGCAGCCAGGTGGAGAAACACCGCCAGCACAGCCGCCGGCCGAGCAGCCGCCCGCTGAAGAACCGGGTGAGCAGCCGACAGACGGAGGATTTGACCTTGCCGGACTGACGTATCTGGAACTTGCAGCGCTTGGTGTTCCGATTGAATGTGATATAACTACTACCTACCAGGGAACGGTTCAGAGTGCAAAGATGTACATAGCCGGAGAGGACAAAGTAAGATATGAATCAGCATATGACGGAGAGCAGATGGTAGTGATTGTGCTGGGCGACGTTACGTACATGACAAATTTCCTGGCATCTCAATACCCTGACTGCTTATGGATTAAGATGCTCCCGGAAGATACGGAGCCGACCGAACCCACCGGAGGATACACATACGAAACAGCACCGGACTTTGAGGAAATGCCGGCTACAGATTTTGAATGCAGGCCATGGGCATATGATGACAGCAAGTTCGCAATACCGACACAAAAAGTCTGTACTATGGACGAATTCACTGATTTGATAATGAGTGGATACGACATACCGGATTACGGGTAATTTATGCTAAAGGGGGCACTCACCACCCACCCATCACCCCTCCTTCTCAAGGTGGGGCCCCCTGATTTTCTTCTTGTTTTTTAAACTCTTGCGGTCTTTTTCTTTTCATGAAAATCAAGGTTATTCATAATCCTCTGAAGCACTGGACACGGGAGGTTGAAAAAGAACTGAGGAAATTTCTTGTTTCATCAGGGCACAGAATAGTCAGAAAAGGCGCTGATGCAACAATATGCATAGGTGGAGACGGAACTGTTTTGTATGCAAATTACATGGGAGAGCTTGAGGGAAACGTTCTTGGGATAGGGAGCAAAAGAAGCTTCATATGCCAGCTCAGGAAAGAAAGCTGGAAAAAAATGATAAACAGGAAACTCAGGGAAAAAACAGTAAACCTGCAGATACTTGAAGCAAGACATAAGGGAAAAAGAATAGGCGCGATAAATGATGTTGTTGTGCACACAACAGATTACCGGGTTGTTGGAATGGAGATAAGCATAAACAATGAAAAACATGAATTCAAGGGAGACGGGATAATAGTTTCAAGTGCTGTCGGTTCAAGTTCATATGCTTATTCCGCAGGAGGAAAGCGGCTTAAGCCGAAGGACAGGAGAATCGTGGTTGTTCCTATTGCGCCTTACAGAAGAAGATTCAAGCCGAAAGTGCTTGGCAACGAGGAGATAAAAATAAAATGCGACAGGAAGGCTGCCATCATAGTTGACGGAATATTTGTAAAAACCATGAAACCGGGGGAAACGATTAGGATAAAAAAAGACGGTTTCATTAAATTCTACAGGGGGGTTTGTTTTTATGGTTGATAAAAAAGACATCATGAAAAACGGGTACGTAATAGTAAAGATAATGGTCAACGGAGTAAGGCAGACGCACAGGCTTAATGTTGTGCGTGAAAAGGAGTCCCGCGGTAATTTCTACTACCTTACCGGGAGACATCGCATTCCTGAAGCTGAGATGGTAAGGTTGGCCGAAGAATTCCAGATGCCGGTAAAATCAAAGGATACTCTTGTATTTCCGAAAGGAACGATGAAGAAGGATTTCATAGAGGCAAGGATAGAGCCGGATATAATTGAGGCTGAGGTAGAATAATTACCTGAATCCCCCTCCGCCTGAAGAGCCTCCGCTGAATCCGCCGCCCCCACTGCTCCATCCTCCTGATGAAGATGAGGAAAAGCCACCACTCCTTCTTGGACCGCTTCTGCTACCGTATGTCGCAAGAAGATTCAGCCTGTATGCTGATGTGTAGTAGGCGCATGATGCCAAACGGATCTCATCCAGTCTGTCAAACCTTTCAATGTCAAATGATTTCAGTTCTGAAAGATGTTTTTTCACTTTGTCAGCCATTCCCAGGGCCGTTGCATAGACTATTATATCATCCCAGATTATCGCTGAGGCGGGCGGATATGTTTTGAGCCTGCTTGCCCTGACAGCGCGCACGAAACCGGCCCATTTTTCGAATTTTGTCTTGAGGGTTTTTGGGGCCTTCGGCGCTATATAATCATTCAAAAGATAAAGAGCAAGGATAATTATTCCAAGAACCGAAGCTCCGAATATAAAGAACCCTAGGAAATTCTCTTCGGCCATGAATGTTTCTGAGACGTTTATGACAAAGGCCGATGTGAAACACAATGCAAAAAAGGCGAAAAAGAAAAAGACCATTCCTACGGCAATTCTTTCTGATTTTTTTCCTATCAAAGAGTAGACATTTCCCTTTTTCAGGATTTTCTCGATTTCCTTGTTGAACCTTTTAATATTCTTGACTGCTTTCACTTTCTTTGCATCCCTCTTCTTTTTCACTTCATCGAATTCCTTGGCCATTTTATCAAGGTCCACTTCATCTCCTTTTTCGAACAGCATGGCAATAACTGCATGTTCATAATCTTTCAGTTTTGCATTCTTTTTCTTATAGATAAGAATCGTTCTTTCTTTGCTGAGCGTGCCGGAAGCAGCCCCTTTCTTTTCAAGTTCAACTATATCTATTACTCCCCTGCTTATGAGTTGGAGTATGGTTGCCGCCAGGATATCTTTGTTGGCAAGCTCCTGTCTCATCAGTACCGAAACAACGCTCGGCTCTTCTTTTTCAGGGGGAAGTATATTTTCAGGATAAACGTGCTCCTTCTCTTTTTTCTCCCGGTTTCTATAGGCAAAAACAAGCAGACCAAGAAAAACGAACGGAAAAATTGATGCGCAGAGCATGTCCAGAAAATCAGGCTCCAGCATACTTACAGAACCATAAGATTCTCTTTCATCCTGGAGTATTTCATAGGCCGACCCTGACCTTATTTTAGTGGTGTTGACGGCTTTTTTGAAAAAAAGATAGCATCCTCCGACATAGTTTCCTGAAGGAACATTCTCCATTTCTGTTACTATGGTCAGGTCATCTACGTATGCATCGCCCATTTTCTGGGAATAAATCTGGAAATGCATGGTAGTTCTTCTTGTTCTTTCAGGAAGCTTCATGCGTGCAGTAAGACTTTGAGCGCTTACGGGCCAGTTTGCTCCATAGTGCTCATAACAGACCCTTGCATAATCGTCAAAGAGTTCAACCCGGTTGCTCAGGGTATAGTTCAGCTCCACGATATTCTGGCCAAGATAGGTTTTCTTCCAGATTATTTCAGCATTCTCTCCATTCATTACCTTCATGTATTGGACATTATTCCCATTTACTTTGACCGAATGCACGGTAATTCCATCGAGACTGTCGAAATCCCAGGCCCTTATCGAGCGGTATCCTTCACTATAAACTTGGTCAAGGTCAAATGTCATTTTTTCATAAACATTCAGGTCCCCATTCGAAAGGACTTCTGCATTATTTTCATAGGATATTATGGAAAATGCATTAACTGCGGAAAACAGAAAAAGAAATGTAAGGAGGAAGGCAACTCTTTTCATTGGCCCAGCTCCTTTCTTATTTTTTCAATAAGCTCTTTTCCTATTCTTAACTGGGCTTCTTTTGTACTTGCACCCAGATGAGGAGTAAACGAAACATTGTCAAGTTCGAGAAGTTTGCCGTCATAAGGCTCATTCTTGTAAACATCAAGCGCTGCTGAACCGACTTTTCCGGACCTGCAGGCATCATAAAGAGCATCCTCATCAATTACATCCCCGCGGGAAGTATTGACCAGACAGACCCCGTCCTTCATTTTTGAAATGGATTCCTTGTTTATCATGTCCTTTGTTTCCGAAGTTCCGGGGACATGCAGGGTTATGATATCGGCCTGTCCGAGAAATTCATCGAAATCCTCTATGAATTTGACTATTTCATCCTCGTGTCTTGGAGGCGGGTTATATGCAGTAACTTTCATACCAAGGCCGTGCGCTTTTTTGCCCACCATAGAGCCTATTCTTCCATAACCGATTATTCCGATTGTTTTACCTTCCACTTCATAACCAACCAGGTTTTTCTTGTCCCAGATTTTGTTTTTCATCTGGCAGTTCGCCTTTGCTATATTCCTGAAACATGAAAGCGTATGGCCGATTACAAGCTCTGCAACAGCATTTGCAGATGCTCCGGGAGTATTGACGATGATTATTCCCTTTTTCTCAGCTGTCTGCAAATCAATATTATCAAGGCCGACCCCCGCTCTTGCGATTATTTTCAGTTTTGGGGCGCCTTCGATTATCGGTTTGATTACTTTTGTCTTGCTCCTGACTATCAGTACCTCTGCATCTTTCAGGGCTTCCACAAGATTTTCAGGCTTGTACACTACCTCGCCGAGTTCCCTCATTCCTTCGATTACTTCGCTCTCCATATTGTCAGAAATAACGATTTTTGTCATGAAATTGAATTAGAAAATGATGTTTTTTATTACTTGCCCATCCAGAACTCGGAAACGTATTTTTCCGGAACAGAGGTGAGCAGTGTTTTTTCCTTCCTGTCGAAAATCCAGTTGTATTTCTTCCATTTGAATCTTTCATCCATATAAACAACCGCAACCCTGTCAGCATCTTTTCTTCTTCCTCTTCCGGCAGCCTGCAGTGCTTTTATGGTTCCGGGATAAAGATAGCCGTATTCCCATCCTTTTCCGAATTTGTTTTCATAATAATCTATCAGTGCTTGGGTTTCGACATTCATTTCATCAAGTGCAACCCCCACTATGACTATTGTTTTTATCTCTCCTTTTGAGTAATCAACGCCTTCTGCAAGAGAACCGCCCTGCACGCCGCACAATAGTCCTCCTTTTTTCCTGAAATCGTCTATCAAAGAACGTATTTCCTTTGGACGCATCTTTGATTCCTGGAAAAAGATACTTTCGTTTGCAAGGTGCGGAGTAATTTGTTTCATGACTTCGTAGGATGGGAAGAAAATCGCTACTCCGCCCGGGGTTGATTCATCTATTTTGTTTATTTTTTCCGCAATGTTCATGAAATTATCCTCGTTTCTTTCAGTGAATTTTGTTGTTACCCCGGAACATATGATATTGCGGAGGGTGTGGGGGCTGAATGGTGATGGATATCCTTTCATAATCGTTTTCTTCAATCCCAGAACATCACGATGCATCTCGAGGGGAACAAGTGTTGCGCTCATCAGTATTGTTGAATGGGTTTCGTTGAGTATGTTCGTCAATGCTGAAGGGTCAAGCATTCTTCTTGAAACTGAAAAACCGAAGTAATCTTTCTTTAGTATTCTTACGCATTCCAGCGGATCGTCCCAGAACTGGACGAACTGTGCAAATTTCAGGGCAGCGCTTTTCTTTCCTGTTGCCGTTATATATGATATGCCCGCATCTTCAAGCGAGGAAAAGAAATCATTTTCAAACCCCATCAGAAATTCGTAGAAATCCTCTTTTTCCATTTTAAGTTCTTCCCTGTTTTCAAGCATTTCACCGGCCCATTCATTGAATCTTTCTTCAAGTCCGGAGGCCTTGTAGCCTATGGACCTCATTTCCTTTTCAACGCGCTTCAGCATCAGGGTATTCACTGCTGATGAAAGATAATTCCGGACTCTGGGCGCAAGATTATGGGCTTCATCTATTATCACAATTGAATTCTCCACTCGTTTTCCTGTTTTGTTAAGGATTATCTGGCGTATTGAAGGGACAACAAGGTGGTAATAGTCTCCGATAATGACATTTGATGCTGCCCCTATTTTCATCATCAACTCATACGGGCAGACAAGATTTTGTTTTCCGAATTCCATTACTTCGGAATGGTTTTTACCGTGGCCGTAGTCTTTCATTATTTTTTCAACTGTTTTTTCCGACCTCTCCTTTCCGCCCAATCCTTTTCCGGAAATATTATTGAAGAATTTGCACTTGTTTTTCTTTCTTTTCAGGTCGCAGAGATGATAAAGGCTTTCCCCGTCAAGATTCATAAGCTCCGGGTCTATGCATGCGTGTTTTTTTCCGATTAAATCAACTGCTCTTACATTCAAATCGTGTTTTTTTCCGATTCCTGAAACCACATCCATTGCAAGATTGTGCTGGGATATCTTTGGAGTTAGGAAGAATATGTCTTTGCCGTGTTCAAGAGCGTATGAAACCGCTGCAGAAAGGGCAGAATCTGTTTTTCCTGAACCTGTCGGCGCATACGCCATGAAGTTCTTGCCTTCGGCTATTGAAGAGTAGATATCTGCCATTAGACGTCGCTGGAACGGCCTGGGCCTCTCATGCCTGAAATAGATTTTTACCACGTTATAGTATTGGCGAAATTGAATTAATAACTTTGCGATAGAAAACCGATAATGAAGTTTCTTTACAATGCTCCCGCAATACTGCATTCGGGTGCGCTCATCATTGGAGATATACATTTCGGAATGGAGGAGAAGCTGCGTGAAAAGGGAGTATATGATGAGAATCTCAGTGAACGCATTTTTGAAAAAATAAAAAAACTGCTGAAAGAAACAAAGGCCAAAAAACTGATTATTGCCGGTGATGTGAAAGACAATATACTGCAGATTGATGTAAAGACATCAATGATAATGAAGGAGCTTTCAGATTTGGTTGATATTATTATAGTAAAGGGGAACCATGATGGCGGAATTGAAAAAATGGGCATCGTGGGAATGGAAGTTGCCGGCCCGGGAGGAATGGTTTACAAAAAAATCGGAATAATGCACGGACATTCCTGGCCTGATGAAAAACTTATGCAGTGTGAATATCTGATATCCGCGCACCAGCATCCGCAGATAAGTATTGTTGACAAATCAGGAAAAATTCATAAGGAAGCGGTATGGCTTGTTGTTGAACCGGAAAAGAAAATTATCGATGAGCATTACAAAAAATTCAACAAAAAAATAAAACTTGTTTTGATGCCCGCGTTCAATCCGTTAGTTGGTTCAACGATAAATAAACCCAAAGAAAAACAACTTGGGCCGATTTTTAACAACAAACTATTTAAACTGAACGATGCATTAGTATTTCGGCTGGATGGAAGTCTTATTGGAAAATTAAAAACAATACAAATGTGATCCCATGGGCAAGAAAAGAAGAGGAAGAGACCGCCAAGTAACCTGCGCTAATTGTGGACGTTCTGTGCCCCGTGCAAAAGCAATGTCTTATCAAAAAAGAACCAGATATTCTACAGACCTTAGAAATGAAGACAATGTGTCTTATATCGGTGCAGTAGAAGTGTACTACTGTATAAGTTGCGCCAAACACTACGGGATCGGTGAAAAGAAAAAACAGCAGGCGCAACGAAGAAGAGAGAGGGAATATCGTGCGTGAAGAAAAAGAAGTAGAATTCGATGGCAAAAAATATGCCGCACTCAGGCAAAGTATTGGAAATCTCCCGTTAATAGTTGTGAAAGCAAAGAATGGTTATGTTGCATGCAGTTATATAGACAAGAATACTGCAGAAAAAGTCGGAGATGTGGCTGCATTTGTTTCCGGTGTGAAGGATGTCAATGATTTTATGAAGGCGAAAATAAGGCATGTGACAACATGGGCCGAGAACATTGGCGTGCGTGAAGGAATGAGCGTAAAGAAAGCGCTTGAACTTATGGACAATTTTTCTGATTAAAAAGAGCTGCTCCTAATAACAATGGTATTATTGCGACTATTACACATATTCCATTTTCATGATAATCATCGAAATTAATTGATGCGAGTCTTTCGACCTGATCATAACAGAGGTCCTTGGTGACTGCAGAACCATGAATGGCCCAGCCCAGGGATGATTCATCTATTCCGCCGCATATGGAAGGGTCTCTGGTTATTTTTGCTATATCATAGAGACAGTTGTTCCTTTCGACTTCCGCTTTTTTTCCCAGATCATCATCGCTGTGCCTGGCGCCCACATCATATGTTATGGCATAGCAGGCTGTAATTGCCTGGCTTTTGACTCCGGTATAAGCAAGAGACATTGCTGCAAGATGATAGCACTCCATTTTTTCAGTATCAGACATCGGCTCTCCGCAGTCTTCAAGATTTTTCAGTCCGAATGCACCTGTAAGAAAAATAAGAACCAACACCGGGACCGAAAAATACCATTTCACTTTCATCCCTACTTGCGTTTTTTCTCTGCATACGGCTTCAGCAGTCTTTTTGCCTTTCTGAGAACCTTTCTTATCTCATCCTCGTTCTTTGCACCGGCGCAGATGACTTTGCCGTTTTTGAACAGGAGGAGTGAGACCTTAGGTTCCTTGAACTTGAGTATTGCGCCCGGGAACTGTTCTGGCTCGTATTCAACATTGCTTACCTTGTATGCGATCTTGTAAAGGTCCAGTTCCATGTTGAGGTCCGCAGATGCAACAATGTTTGTAATCTCAATCTTCGGTTTTTTGTTCTTTATTATTTTCTTCGCATACGGAATGAGCATTTTCCTTGTTTTTTCGATTGTTTTTTCAACAAGCGAGCGCTTTTTGCATCCGACACATACTATTTTGCCGTTTTTGAACAGTAGCAGGGACGCTTTTGGATCCTGGAACTTCAATATTGCTCCGGGGAACTGCTCGGGCTCGTATTCAATTTCCTTTATTTTGTGCGCAAGCTGGAAAAGGTCCAGTTCAAGACCTAATGATGCTGACGCAACCATATTTGTTATAACAAAATCGGGCTTTTTCTTTTTTGCCAAACCATCACCTAAATACATAGATTTATAAACAAAAATAGGCGCCTAACGATTTATAAATACTTTCTCTTAGAATCGGTGTTGCAAATACACTATTTTAATGTGGTTCAAATGGTTAAAAGGTCGAAAGGAATCCTTAGTAAAAAAACTAGGCGCATCAGGAGAAAGCGGAAAGTGACTGTTTCGGAGATGGTCCAGAAATTCAAAGTCGGGGAGAAAGTCCTGTTCTGCCCCCAGGCAACGACCAGGGGAAGGCCGCATCTGAGATATAAAGATAAATGCGGGGTAATAAAGGAAACCCGCGGCAGAAACAGTTATGTTGTTGAGATAAAAGATGGTGGAAAAACAAAACAACTCGTAACAGGTGCAATACACCTGAGGGTTGCCGGAGGGGTGAGATGATGGAGGTAAAAAAGTCTGAACCTACCCCAGAATCTGAGGTTAAAAGTATATTAAGTAAGAGAAAAAAGGAAGATGAAGAGCTGGCATACGAACAGGCACAGGCTCTGGAACATGCTGATATGTTTGCTGAACTTACTCCTGCAAAATGCAAAAAGCTGATTGAGGACATCGCAAAAAACGAAAAAATACCTTTGGAAACGGCAGTGAAAATAGCGAATATACGTCCTAAACAGGTTCCTACCTTGAAAGCAATCCTAATAAAGGATAAGGTAGAATTAGGTGAGGATGAGCTTGTTGAAATAATTAAGCTCGTGAATAAATAACGGGGGGTGTCATGTTATGGAAGATTACGCATGGGTGATAGAGTATCTGCCGTTGGGCCACTCTTCACAAATCAAAAAAGAAGCGATTGTCCAGCTCCTTGGAACAAAATATTTCACGCTGCTTGAAGCTACGGTAAAGCCCAGTGCCTCGATAGTTATGGGACAGAAAGTGTATGTGGGGAAAGAAGGCAGAGAGGAAGTGGACCATATTAAAGGGCGGATAACCTTTGATAAGCTTACAAACGGAGCAAAGGAATTTCTGCCGAGTATACTCAGAAAGGCCATTGAGGAGAGAGAGGAATATTTTGTTGGGTTCCTTAACAATGCAAGGCCGATTTCCATAAGAGTGCACACCCTGGACCTTCTTCCGGGAATAGGGAAAAAGAACATGGAGGCCATCCTCAGGGAAAGGGAAAAGGAAAAATTCAAGAATTTTGAAGAATTGAAGAAAAGAATACCTACATTGACAGACCCGGTAGGGATTTTTGTACACAGGATAGTTAATGAGCTCGAGGGAAAGGAGAAGCAGTATTTGTTCGCAAAACCCCCGTTCATAAGAGAACAGAGAAGAAGATTCTAGATACTTGGGTTATACCTCAGGTTAAGTCTGAAGGACATTCTGGAAACCTTAGAGTTAAAGAAGTTTTCTTTCTGGGCCTGTAGTCGAGAGCTTTGAACTGGCGTTCAAAATTCGCCGGCAAAGCCGACGATGGTTAAGACGTCGCTCTTACACAGCGAAGATCTGCCTGAACTTTCTGTTCAGGACGCTCCGCTTAAGAGCAGCGAAGATCCCCAGTTCGATCCTGGGCGGGCCCACTTTTACATTACCTTATCTGTAAATGGAGCCAGGGATTAACGTATTTAAAATATTCTTGCCAAAGACCAATTCATGGAAGAGCCTACTTGTGAGATATGCGGTAGAAAGGGCGTGAAGGCAATAGTGCTCGTTGAAGGCGCTAGGCTTACCGCCTGCGGAGGATGCGCAAGGGGTAAAAAAATACTTTATTTCCTTGAAGAAAGGGAAGCCCCGGGCGGACCTGTTGAAGTACCAAGGAAAAGGACTGAGGAGACAGAAGAAATCGCTGATGATTATGCAGAAAGAATAAAGAAAGCAAGGCAGAAAATGGGATTGTCCACTGCGGTCGTGGCTGAAAGAATAAATGAAATGGAAAGCTATCTTGACAGAATCGAGCGGGGAAAGATTACACCGACTTTTGCTGTTGCGAAGAAACTGGAAAAAGAACTGAATATCAAACTAATAGAAAAGGTCCAGCCGTCTATTGCTCCGAGCGCGGGCGGCTCCAAAAGGTTTTCAGAGCCGACTCTTGGTGACATGCTTGAAGGCCAGAAAAAAGAGGAAGATTGATGGGAGTCGACCTTGGTGACCTGGCAGTAAAAAATACGATTTCCCTTGATTCACTGTCAGGCAAGATAATAGCAGTGGATGCATACAATGTGCTGTACCAGTTCCTTGCATCGATAAGGCAGGAGGACGGTACGCCCCTGCAGGATTTCCGGGGCAATATAACCGCGCATCTTTCAGGATTGTTTTACAGAACTGCAAAACTGATTGATAACGGCATAAAGCCGGTTTATGTTTTTGATGGTGAAAGAACAAAACTGAAAGGAAAAACGGTGGAAGCCCGGGCAAAAGCAAAACAAGCTGCGAAGAAGAAATGGGAGAAGGCGCTTGCTGAGGGAAAATTAAAGGAAGCAAAGAAATATGCGCAGGCAACATCAAGACTTACTTCGGAAATGGTTGAAGAATCAAAAGAGCTTCTTGATTATATCGGTATACCCTGGGTCCAGGCAAAGGGCGAAGGCGAGGCGCAGGCGGCTGCAATGGTCCGGGAAGGTAGCGCCTATGCTGCGGCTTCCCAGGATTTTGACTGTCTTTTGTTCGGTTCGCCTGTACTTATACGGAATTTGTCAATAACAGGAAGAAGGAAGGTTCCGCGCCAGGACAGGTTTGTGATGGTTGAACCTGAAGAGATAAGACTCAGGGAAACCCTGGAGGGTTTGGGAATAACGCGCGAGCAGATGATAATGGTTGGAATACTTACGGGGACAGATTTCAATGAAGGAGTTTACCGGGTCGGACCGAAAACCGCGTTGAAAATAGTGAAGGAACATAAAACATTGGCCGATATTGAAAGACATGTGAAGGAAAAGTATGATTATGAATTTGAAGTTGCCCCGAAAGAGGTTTTTGATTTGTTCATGAAACCGAAGATAGCCAAAACGGCCAAAAAATTCAAATGGGGAAACGTAAGCGAGAAAAAGCTTGGTGGGCTGCTTGTAGAAAAACATGATTTTTCAGAAGAAAGGGTTGGAAGAACAGTAAAGCAGATGATAAAAAGTTTTGAAGAAAAAGGAAAACAGAAAAGTCTGGAAGGTTGGTTCTAGATTATTTCTTTTGGTTTGCAGAATATGGAGAATCTGTCGCGGTGTGCTTTTACTGCTTCTGTTACCTGTGTTTCCGCGAGTTTTATTTCTTCCTGCAGCCTCTTTGAATCCTCTGAAGAAGTTTTGTTGTTGATTACATACATGAAGGTTCTTCCTGCCCGGTTGAATTCGCGTCTGGAATCAGTTTCGTTGTATTTGTACAGTTCTATTAACAAGGGAACTGTCGAACGAAGTGCCTCCAATCTGCTCTCTAATGGCTGGTTTGGGTTGGCAAAGATGCACAACAGGTTCTTTATTCCCTCAAAATGACGCATGTCGAGCAATATGTCGCCCGCTGATTTGATATCCTCTGGGGTGCTGTCCCTGTTTTTGATAGTTTTTAATGCCCCGGAAAGTTTTGCTTTATCCTCTTTTTCACGCTGTCCGAACAGTTTGTTTTCTTCCATTTGATTAATGACAAACGCCCTTGCTAGAAAGGGGTTAACTCCTTCCCGTATCAGTCGCCTCTCTGAATTTACCTTCATGGGCATATGTTTTCTGCTAGCTGACTTATAACCTTCTCTCGTCATGGGTAAAACCTCTCTAAGTGGTAATTGGTAAGGAAAGGTATATAAAGATTTGTCTCACAGCGCTGTCGGACCTGATAAAAGATTTAAAAGAACTCTACTGAAAAGTATATCATGGACATACGGGAGGAATGTGGGGTAGTGGGAGTATACTCGAAAACAGGCAAGAGTGTTGTTCCTTTGCTCTATAAGGCGCTTTTCGCACTTCAGCATAGAGGACAGGATGCAGCAGGGATGGCTATTTACGGAGAAGAGAGAATAATAGAAAGAAAGGGGCTTGGTCTTGTTGACTCAATATTCAAAAAAGAGGATTTGGAACTCGACGGAACGATGGGTGTCGGGCATACAAGATATCCGACTATAGGCAAATGTACTGAGGCAGATGTTGCCCCGTCTGTTTATGATGGAATCGCGGTTTCACACAACGGGCATGTTCCGAATTACGAGGATTTGAAGAAAGAACTTGGGAAAGCGGGCTATAAGTTCCATTCTACTGTGGATTCAGAACCCATTGCGTATTACCTTCATAAAGAGAAAGACCTGGAAACTGCTGTGAAAATGATTATGGATAAGTTTGAGGGGGCATTTTCAGAGGCTGCAATTTATCATGACAAACTGATAGGATTCAGGGACCACCATGCGATAAGGCCGCTTGTGTGGGGTGAAAACAAGGATTTCTTCATGTTCGCTTCCGAGAGCGTTGCGCTGGATATAAACAGCATAGAGCACAAGGGAGATATCCACGGGGGGGAATTGCTGATAATTGAGGATGGAAGGCTTAGAAGGGAACAGATAAAGCAGGCGGAGCCTCATTACTGTATGTTTGAATATGTTTATTTTTCAAGACCGGATTCTGTAATAAACGGAAGAAGTGTAATGAATGTCAGGAGGCTGCTTGGAGAAGAACTTGCAAATGAATCCCCTGTAAAGGCAGATATCATCATTCCTGTTCCCGATACATCAAGAACGGCTGCGATGGCATATGCAAAGGCCACTGGAGCTGAATATGATGAAGGTTTGATAAAGAACAGGTATGTTGGAAGAACATTCATAATGCCTTCACAGGAAAAAAGGAGAGAGGCGGTCAGGCTGAAGCTTAATCCGGTTAAAGAGCTTGTTGCAGATAAAATAGTTGTCCTTATCGACGACAGTATTGTAAGAGGGACAACGATGAAGGAGATTGTCGGCCTGCTGAAGGATGCGGGTGCGAAAGAAGTCCATGTCAGGATAACTTCTCCTCCGATAAAGGCCCCTTGTTTCTATGGGGTTGATATCCCTACATTCAAAGAGCTGATAGCAAACAAAAAATCTGTTGAAGAAATAGGAAAATTCCTTGGCGCCGATAGTCTGGCATATCTGTCTTTGGACGGGCTGAAAAAATCATTGGGTGTGCCCATATGCGATGCCTGCCTTACCGGGAATTATCATACTGATTATGTGAAGAAGCTGGCGGAGGAAGCCAAATGAACATAACGAACTCGCTGATATTGTTGTGTGTTTTCTTTTTCATATTCCAGTCTGTGCTCGGGCCTGAATTCACGGAGGTTGGGGTACTGTATTCCGGGGATTTGTTTTCAGAGCCATGGAGGATATTCACGAGTATGTTCCTACACGGAGATTTCAACCACCTTCTATTCAATATGTTTGCGCTTTTCATATTCGGGAATGCGCTTGAGCGGAGAATTGGTGGCGGGTTGTTTTTGCTTATCTACCTGGTCTCGGGCGTTATTGGTGGTGCAGGATTCATGATGTTCAGCGGGCCGTACGAGGGTGCGCTTGGAGCGTCTGGGGCAATATTTGGAGTGTTCGGGGCCCTGGTGATTATTGCACCGAACATGGTTGTTTATCTGTTTGGTGGCATACCGATGCCGATGTATGTTTTTGGTCTTGGTTATGCCCTGTTGGAACTGTTTGCACTGGGTAATGCAGATAGTATTGCACATTCGGCCCATCTTCTGGGTTTTATAGGTGGTTTTGGGCTGATAGGTATATATGAGAGAAGGGGAGAGCTGGCATTGTCAATAACAGTGGACAAGGCGATTTTGGTTTCTGCGGTTTTCGGGCTGGTTGTTGCCCTTATTTTCGGTTATATTAATATGGGTTAGAGGGATGGATGATGGTAGTTGTTGATTTTGATTATAGTGAATTCAGGAAAATAATAGATTTGCCTAAGGAGAAAATCATTGACGGGCTGACTGAAATCGGTGCACCCACGGAAGTTGATCCGGAGACAGGTAAACTATATGTGGAGCTTACGCCAAACAGGCCTGACTGGTATTCTATGGAAGGGCTTGCAAGGGCGCTGCGGTCGTATTACAAAAAAGAGAACCGGAAATATGCTGTAAAGAAATCTGATTATGTAGTGAATGTTGATGAGAGCGTATCAAAGATAAGGCCCTATACTGCATGTGCTGTTGTGAAAAACCTGAAGTTTGACGACCAGAAGATAAGGGATATGGTCCTGCTGCAGGAGAAACTGCTTTACACCCTGGGGCGGAAGGTGAAAAGATTCGGTATAGGGATCTACCCATTACAGGCAATAGAGTTTCCCGTGGTGTATACTACGATGAAACCAGGGGAGATAATTTACAAGCCGCTGAATTATCCGAAAGAGGCTGATGCGAACGAGATTCTCAGGGAACATCCGAAAGGGCAGGACTACGGACACATTATAGAAAAATTCGACAGATATCCTGTTTTCGTTGACAATAGGAAAAAGATAATGGCATTGATTCCGATAGTTAACTCTGCAGAAACGGGAAAGGTTGATGTTGGTACAAAAGAAGTGTTTATCGAGGTAAGCGGAACTGATAAACTGGGAATACATCATGCACTGAATATTATCGCATGTTCATTCGCAGATATCGGTGGAGAGGTTTATGGAGTATCTGTAAAATACAGTAAGGAAACGGATGTTTGCCCGAATCTTGAATACAAGAAAATGAAGCTTGATGTTAAAAAAGCCGGGGCGGTTCTCGGTGTTGAAATCGGATGGGAAAAAATAATTGAGATGCTCGGGCGGATGGGTTATGAGGGCCAGGGAACTGATATACTTATACCTCCATATCGGGCAGATGTTCTTGATGAGATAGATGTTTTGGAAGACCTGGCAATAGTTTATGGGTATAATAATTTTGAGCCAACACTTCCGGATTTCTTCAGTGCAGGTAAACGACTCAGAAAATATGACCATCTGGACTCTGTAATGCGTGAGATGGGTTTTGTTGAACTGAATACGTTCATACTTACGAATAAAGAGAAGTTGGAAAGGGTTGGGTATTCGGGGAAAGTAAAGGAGATAATGAATCCGTGTACTGGGGAGTATACCTCTGTCAGGCCGACCCTATTGGCTGATATGCTGGATGTGTTTGCAGTTAACAAGATGAGAGGGCTGCCACAGAAGTTCTATGAGGTCGGGGTAGTCTACGAAGAGGATAAAACCAGAAAACGGCTGTGTTTTGGGTTGAGTGACAAGAAGCTGGATTTTTCAACTGCGCGCGGATACCTGCAGACGATGTTGAAAGAAATGGGTTGGGAATACCAACTAAGCGAAAAGAAGAGTGGGATTTTTGAGAGCCCGTATTCTGCATCTGTTTCCATAAACAGGACTGAGAAAGGGGTGTTTGGGAAGGTTAAAACAGAGATTTTGGTTAGTTATGGGTTGGAATTCCCGGTTTTCATCTGTGAATTAGAACTTGAGTAGCCAGAGACCCCATACTTCCACTATTCAAGCTCTTCGATGCTGTGTGTAAATGCCTTAAAGACAATGATGTTTTTTCTTTTTTTCCTGAAATCAGAGAAGAAACCATCCATGATGCGTTCTTTTTCATCAGGAACCAGAATTGTTGATTTTGTTACCCACATTTCTGCATCTAAACCCAATTTATTTAAATTATAATAAAAACTGCGCTTTATTTTATTGAAATTTTGTTTGTTCTTCAATTTTATATCGTAAATATAAAGCAGCAATGAACCACCCATCTTATATCTTATGTATCTATAGATACAAATTATTAAAAAACCCACTCACCCAACCTCATAATAATAGTGGAAGTGAATCCCCCCTCACTTCAAATCATCAAGACCATCAACAGCCTCAGGATTCATCAAGGTAGATACGTCCCCAACATCCCCACCAACTATCTTGTTTCTGACAACCCTCCTCATAATCTTGCCAGAACGCGTTTTTGGCAGATCTTCCACGAAATAAAGCTCACTGGGCTTGGCTATCTTTCCTATTCCTTTGGCAACATGGTCCCTTAGCTCCTCTCTGAGGGCATCTGAGGGTCTGACTCCCTTCTTTAGAACCACCAGGGCAATAATACTCTCTCCTTTTACTTCGTGGGGTTTTCCTACAACAGCGGCCTCGGCTACTGCTTCATGGCCGACCAGCGCAGATTCAAGCTCAGCATTGCTCAGTCTATGCCCAGCCACCTTAAGAACATCATCAGATCTCCCCTGCACCCAAAAGTAACCATTCTTATCCATTCTCCCTATATCTCCAGTAAGATATGTGCCAGGATACTTTGACCAGTACGTATTCTTATATTTCTCAGGATTTTTGTATAGCCCGGAAAGCATCGCGGGCCAGGGTTTTAGAAGAACTAGGTCTCCACCCAATCCGATAACCCCATTTCCAACCTCATCAAACACAGAAGCGGAAAACCCAGGAAGCGGCTTTACTGCTGAGCCCGGTTTAAGGTTACTGATTGGCAGCGGGGCAATGCAAAAGCTCCCGGTTTCTGTCTGCCACCAGGTATCCATTATCTGGCACCTGCCCCTCCCAACATTCTTATAGTACCACATCCAGGCCTCAGGGTTTATCGGCTCTCCTACAGACCCCAAAAGCCTCAGACTGGAAATATTATATTTCTTTACCCATTTCTCCCCGAGCTTCATGAACATGCGGATTGCCGTCGGAGAGGTATAAAACACACTCACCTTGAACTTCTCTATTATCTTCCACCACCTGCCCGGGTCTGGATAATCCGGGGAACCTTCATAGATAATAGAGGTCGTCCCAAGAATCAGCGGGGCGTAAACAATATAGCTATGGCCGGTTACCCAGCCAATGTCAGCACACCCCCACCAGACATCATCCTCCTTAAGGTCAAAAACCCATTTCAGCGTGTTTGCGGTCCCCACCGCATATCCCCCATGCCTGTGCATAACTCCTTTTGGCTTGCCGGTAGTTCCTGAAGTATATAAAATGTACAAAGTGTCATTAGCATCCATCTTCTCAGTTTTGCATTCTGTGCTTTCTTTTTTGAGTAACTCCCCCCACCAAACATCTCTTCCTTTTTTCATGGGCGTTTTTCCATCCACTCTCTTGTAGACTATCACTTTTTCAATAGTTTTCGTTTCCTTCAGCCCAACATCAGCGCCTTCCTTCAAAGGAATTATTTTTCCGCGCCTCCAGAATCCGTTGCACGTTATCAGCACCTTCGCTTCACAATCGTTTATCCTGTTTGCCAGGGCCATTGCACTGAAGCCTGAGAACACAACTGAGTGTATCAGCCCGAGTTTTGCGCATGCAAGCATTGCAACCGGCAGCTCGGGTATCATCGGAAGATATATCGAAACCCGGTCTCCCCTTTTCAGTCCCAGCCTTTTCAGTGCGTTCGCCAGCTTGCATACTTCATCGTTCAATTCCTTATAGGTTATTTTCCTGACATCACCAGGCTCCCCCTCAAAAATATATGCTATCTTCTTCGGATTCTTTTTCACCTGTTTGTCAAGAGCGTCATGGACTATATTGTATTTCGCACCAACAAACCATTTTGAATACGGTTTTTTCCATTCGAGGGCTTTCTTCGGTGGTTTATACCACTCAACAACGTCTTTCGAGACCTCACCCCAGAACCATTCAAGGTCCTGGCTTTTTTCAAGGAGTTCTTCATATGTTTTTATCCCATGCTCATCCATCCATTTCTTCACATTGCTTTCCATGACTAATTTTTTGTCTGGTTTGAAAATTCTTTTTTCTTTCATAAGAACCTTGATGCCTTCCATCAAATCACCTTTTCTGACCGGTCCACTTCGCATAATCCACAAGTTTTTTCACTGCTTTTATGGCGTCAGAAGGAGACGAATAGGTGGGCACGCCATAACTCTCCAATATCTTCCTGTGTCCTTCAGTGTATTCCCCACCAACCGCAATAACAACAACCGGCTTTTTCTTTTCATCAGAAATATTCACAAGAATGTTAAGTATCCGTTCATCAACAGCAGGAGCCTGAAACAGAACGATTACAACAACAATATCCACCTCCCTCGCTTCTTTTATGACGTCCAGCGCATTCTTGTAAACCCCGGAATCCGCATCAGCAATAACATCAAGCGGATTCATGGCATTGGCATAAGCAGGTATAATCCGCTTCAGTTTTCTTATAGTTTCAGGAGAGAATTCAGCAAGCTCAAGATTCTTTTCCTCAATAACATCCGTCGTAAGAACACCAAGCCCGCCACCATTGGTCACTACACCTATCCTGTTTCCTTTCGGCAGTGCCTGATTGAATATTTTTACGAATTCAAACAACTCATCAAGACTGTCGGCAACAACTACCTTTGCCTGCCTGAACGCAGCGTCATATGCAAGGTAATTTCCAGCAAGATTTCCCGTATGTGAATAGGCGGCCTCAGCAGCCTTCTTTCCCCTTCCTGCCTTCAAAACAACTATCGGCTTCTTCCTATTTACTCTTTTCATGGTTTCAAGAAGCCGTTTCCCGTTCTTCGTTCCTTCAATATACAATAATATTTCCTCTGTTTTCTTATCACTTTCAAGATATTCCAGCAAGTCGCTCTCATCAATTACCGTTCCATTGCCGTAAGAAATGAATTTTGAAACCCCGACACCGAACTGCGCAGCAAGGTCAACAATACACGTTCCGGTTGCCCCGCTCTGGGTTACAAACGAGATGCCTCCGGGCCTCGGTCTTTTCAGCTTGTACATTGGGAGAAATATCGAGTCAACTCTTTTGTATGGATTCAGTATTCCCAGGCAGTTCGGACCTATGACCGCGGCATCATTTTTATCCGCTATTTTCTTCAATTGGTTTTCAAGTTCAACATTGCCCACTTCGGCAAATCCTCCACTCAGCACAACCACTCCCTTTATTCTTTTTTTGCCGCACTGTTCAAGGACTTCAGGAACAAATTTTGCGGGAATGGCTATTATCGCGCAGTCTATTTTTCCCTTGACATCAAGAACAGATGGATAGCATCTTAGTCCTGCAAGTTTTTTGTGTTTGGGATTTATCGGATAGATTTTCCCGCCGAACATTCCTTCCATCAGGTTCTTCAGCACAACCGCACCGACCTTCGTGGGTGTTCCTGAGGCGCCAATAATTGCAATACTCTTGGGCCTGAATATGTACTTCAGGTTCTTTACCTGTTCTCTCATGATTTAGCCCTCTTGAATCTCACATCAACAATATCATATCCTCTTTCATTGAATATTACCGGGTTCAGGTCAATCTCGGCTATATCCTCCTTCTGCATGAATCTGCAGGCATTCAGAAGGAGCTTCTCAAGGCTTACCATATGTATCGCCTTCTTCCCCCGCATCCCCAGAAGAATCGGGTGTGATTTCAGCTCCATAACCATCTCCGCGATGTCTTCTTCCGTTATAGGGCATATCCTTGCGCTTATGTCCCTGAAAACCTCGACATAAATACCGCCCAGACCAAGCACAACAACATAACCAAACTGAACATCCTTTTTTCCGCCTATAATAAGTTCGATTCCTTTCCTCGCTTTTTTCTGCACAAGAATGCCGTCAACCCTTTTCCCCCGTGCATTCGAGACTATCTCGTTGTATGCAGCAACCAACGCTTTCTTGTTTTTTATGCCTACAATAACCCCGCCAATATCTGTCTTATGTGTTATCTCGGGCGAAACCACCTTCAGAACAAGCGGGTATCCTATCTTTTTGGCGGCTTCCACGGCCTCCTTCTCGTTCTTTGCAAGCGCATAAGGCAGGAGTTCAAACCCATGCTTTTTGAGATACTTAAAATCATCAATCATCGTCATTGCTGATAGTTTGCAGAGTAGATTAATAAAGTTTGTTTCTTAATTTTCCTAAGGTGAATAGAAATGGCAGTAAAGATAACACATGACAGAAATGCCTGCATAGGATGCGGAGCATGCGCAGCAGTATGCCCAGACTTCTGGGAAATGGGTGACGACGGAAAATCAAATCTCAAGGGGGCAAAAGCAGAGGGGAGCAGCTTCACTCTCGACGTTCCTGAACAGAAATGCAACATGAACGCAGCACAATCCTGCCCGGTCAACTGCATACATCTTGATGAAGAAGGCAAAAAACTTATATGAGGAAACAAGATGCCAAGGATATATACACGGCTTGGTGACAAAGGCCAGACAGTTACTCTTGCAGGGAAAAAGGTCTACAAAGACGACCTGCGCGTGGAAGCATACGGCTCTGTCGATGAGCTCAATGCCTTATTGGGAGTCATCATGTCCTTTACCACTGATTCCGAAATAAAAGAAACCCTGACCAAAATCCAGAAAGAACTATTCGTTGTCGGAGCAGAACTTGCAATGGAAAAAACAGCTATGAAAAAAATAAACCCGACACACATTTCTGATCTTGAATCCAAAATAGATGAAATAGAAGAGGAGCTTCCCCATCTTGCCAATTTCGTATTGCCCGGAGGAAGCAAAACAGCTTCGCTTCTTCATCTTGCAAGAACCGTCTGCAGGCGTGCTGAACGCAGAACAGTATCACTTTCCCAAAAGTCAAATATTAATCCTGACATTACAAGATACCTGAACCGCCTCGGAGACCTTCTTTTCGTGCTTGCGAGGTACGAAAACAGGAAAAAACGGATAGAAGAAATAGTCTGGAGCGGAAAATAAGTTTCTTTTTTAGGTATTTCCATGGGACTCAAAGAAACTTTAAGGAGAAATGAAAAATTAGTTTTGAAGGTCATTTTACTTCTAGTATTCTTCTCAATTTTTTTAATGGTCCCGGGAATTATTGTCACTCTGGACTATTGGCCTAACTGCGCTCTTTCATATAATATTGCAACTGAACATACGTTTTATCTTGATAATTTCTTGTTTGTTTATGAAAATACATCATCCCAGAACCTAAGCTATTTTGATTATCCCCAGTTCGAAATCCAGTGGGGGGACGGCCCGTGGTATTTCAGGAAGGTGGGGGGTCACCTTGTTTCAACCTATCCACCAACAATACCTCTGTTAGGCGCCCCGGTATATTTCATTGCAAATATTTTCGTACCTGGAGATTTATTCTCCGGCTCTGACCTGAAAGCGTACATCCTTGCAGTCGGAAAAATAAATGGCGCATTTTTAACTACAATATCCGTGCTTATAGTCTGGCTTTTCCTGAACGCAACAAAATCAAAACACGCAGATGCATTGGTGCTGATTTATGGCTGCGCTACTCTGGTGCTTCCTTCAACACATTCACTTAACAATCATGTCGGAGGCCTAATTTTTCTGCCGCTTGCATGGTTATTCGCCTATAAATCAATTAAAAATCCAAAAGACATCGGTTATGCTGGTTTGTTTGCAGCACTTGCATATACGGCCCGTCCGACCAACATTGCATCCCTGGGAATCCTTCTCCTATATTCAATATTTACAAAAAAAGACTGGAAACGTTTCGTGATATTTGCGCTTATACCTTTGTTTTTCCTATGGTCCTATAACTATTTCATTTTTGGTTCTCCTTTCACCTCCGGATATGGAATTCTTTTTTTCAAATTGGATACTGGTGAACCCGCAAGTTTTTTCGATTTATTTTATATTAATCCCATAAACATAACCCAGAATCTGGCGGCTAATCTTTTCAGCCCGAACCGCGGAATCTTTATGTTTTCACCCATACTGCTTTTTTCACTCCCGGGAATGTTCATTGCTCTCAAGGAGAAGAAATTGGATTTCTATAAATGGGTATTTGCAGCTCTCATCCTAACCCTCCTAATACTTTCAAGCTGGAAATTATGGACAGGCGGTTTAAGATACGGGTATACTATGGCGCTGGATACAATTCCATACTTTATTTTCTTTATTTCTATATATGCAGACAAAATATTTTCAAACAAATTCCTGTTCTATGTTTTTGTTTTCCTTGCAATCATATCGTTTCTCATAGCTATTGTTGGAATTACTTACGGATGCGACTGGTCCAGTCAGCCGGTATGTATCGATTTGGCCCAGGAAAGAGCATGGGATTTTAACGATTTGCAGATATTACGGTGTTTCAGTTAGGTGGTTTCAATAAAAAAGAAAATCTCAGTCTGCATGGGAACTAAGAATGAAGAACGTGCTATCAAAAAAGTAATCGAAGATTTTCGCGGAATTCTAAAAGATCATGATGTTGAGTTTGTAATAACTGACAGCAGTACTGACAAGACCTCTGAAATCGCCAAATCTATGGGTGCCCGCGTACTATCCCAACCCCCCAGAGGTTATGGGATCGCCTTAAGAAACTCTCTTCTAAATGCAACAGGGCAGATAATCATAACTACCGACTGCGACGACACCTATCCAGTAGAGGCCGCCCCCAAAATGATCGAACTGATAAACCATAATTATGATGTAGTTAGTGCTTCCCGGCTCCTTGGTAAAAAAAGAGTAAACTCCATGCCTTTTTTCAACGAATTCGGCAATCGTTTTTTCGCCCTCGTTGTTTCTCTTCTTTATGGGTTCAAATGCACTGATGCTACAACAGGAATGCGCGCCTATAAACGGAATGTAATCCAGGAAATTGTCTGGACAGAAAACACCGGCCTTTCTCTGGAATTGTTGTTTAAACCGGCAGCCCTGGGCTATAAGATAATCGAATTGCCGATAGACTACAGAGAAAGAATCGGAGCTGTAAAACTTGATCCAATCAGGGGCGGCCTGGAAATGCTCGTAAGCGTCTTAAAATACAAATTAAAACCGATTGAAAAAGTCTGATTTTGCAACTGCATGCTCTACGCATTTATCGGCATTCATATATCTGAATTCTGAAAACCTGCCTAAAAGGTGCACCCCCTCCCTTTCCGCAAAATCATGGATTTTTGAAATATTTTGTTTGTATCCGAGGTCATATATAACATACGCATAAGGGCAGGTAACTATCTTTGTAAAAACAATATCATTTTTATCAATCAGTTTCAGTCCATGCAGTTCATCCGCAGTCCTCTGGATTATCTCTTCGTTCTTTAATTTTGATTTTTTTCCACCGGGCCGAAAGGTTATCTCGGCGAGCACTGATGAATGATTTTTCGGAGCAACAAACGGCGAATAGTTTGATGGGAAGCTTACCCGATTGGTGAGAACCTCTTCATCCGGAACATAACACCAGTGGATATTATTCACTTTTTTTCTCTTGAGCCCAAACATAACCAGATGTATCGAGTTCCATTTAAGTGATTCTGCAGCGTTTTTTACTTCAGAATCTGCACCCGCATATGATTCGATAAAATCCTTGACGTGAATTGTGCTTACAATTCTCTTATAGAACTTCTCCTTCTTCTTGCTTTTAACATACCAACCATCCCTCTCTTTTTTGACGGAATCCACTTCAAACCCAGTCGAAATTCGGTGTTTTTCTATTTTGTTTGCCAGCGAATCGATTACTGCCCCATAACCTCCTTTTTCAGGATAATAAAAATCCAGCTGATGTTTGTAACCCTCCGAACCCATGCCAAATACTGATTTAACGATGTCACTCATGGCCGGCTGCGGGATACGCCCTTCAACCCAGAACGTATCCATCTTTTCCGGAGGATAATCCCATATTTTTACATTATACGGATAAAGATATTTCTCTGTTATTGATTTTCCGAACCTGCAATACATCCATTCTTTGAAATTTTTTACATTTCCTTGTTTTTTCGGAGCCAAAAGATAATCTGTTGCAAATCTCAACCGCTCTCCGGCCGGAAGTTCGTTTAATCCGTTTTCAAACGGATATTTCACAAGCCTGCCGTTATAAAGGATCTTCGAATTTCTTTTATGTTTTATTACATTCTTCCCGAGAAGTGAAAGGAAAAAAGAAAGCACCTCATTGTTTCCGGAAAAAATAATGTGGGAGCCTTGGTCAAAAGTATAGCCTCTTTCTTTTATGGACCTTGCGAGTCCACCTAATCCACTACCCTTCTCCAAAACCACAGTATCTTTCACCAAGGATGCGAGAGTGAGTCCGGTTATTCCTCCCCCAATAATTCCAATCATAACATTATTCTTCCACACCTATATTTTTATTTGTTAGAATCCATTACTTCAGAGTGAAAAGACCAAAAACCACAATAGTCATACCCATTTACAATGAGGCCAGAACGATTAATGCCTCGCTTTCCCGCTTGATCACCTATCTTAAAAAAAGCGGGTTGAACTATGATATCGTTCTTTTTGATGATGCCAGTACAGACAATCTTTCCAGTGCGTTACCAAAACCTCTTCCTGAAAACGTTTCGTTGATAAGAAATACTGTGCGTATGGGCCGCGGCGAAACCCTGAAAAAAGCCATAAGATCATCCAAGACAGACATCATCGTTTATCTTGATGCAGACCTTTCTTTTGAACTCGATATTCTTCCCCTCCTGATAAAAGAAATTGAAAAAGGAACTGACATAGCTATAGGTTCGCGTCTGTTATCCGGTTCAAAAGCAAAAAGAAGCAGAACAAGAATGCTGGCGAGTAAAACATACAATGGTCTGGCCCGTTCGGTTCTTGGCTCAAAGGTGCATGACCACCAATGCGGCTGCAAGGCATTCAATCGGAAAAACATAATTCCCCTATTACCACCCTTAAAATCAAAACACTGGTTCTGGGATACTGAATTATTGGTGGTAGCCCAGAAAAAAAGCCTTAAAATCTCGGAGATACCTGTTATCTGGTGGGAAGGGAGTTATTCGAGCGTTAATGTTTTACGGGATGCGGTAGTTATGTTCGGCAGTATAATCTCCTTAAGATTGAGACTCGGTAAAATTACTTGATTTTGTATATCGTTACATTGCCTTCATTAAAAACAATACTCCCGTTTAGTTTCATCTCCTCTAAATTCGAAAGCACCACATAGTCAAACTCTGTCAAATTCGTATCTTTCCTATATATCCCCGACTCATAAAACATCGGCCCAAAGTTCCCATCACGAATATTTTCTCCTGACGGCCCGTAATAGTCATCGATGAATTCTTCTATCATGCTGTTATTATCCAACACTATAACAAGACCGAAATCCAATACTTCGCCAGCTTTCTTTTCCTCTAATACCTTGTAAGCGAATATCCCGGGTCCGTATTCGCCGATTATCAATACGTTTTCCTTGGATGCAATAAATTCACCGGCAAGTTTCTTCGGTGTATGTGCCTCATTGAGTGTAGCAAATATTATACTGCTTAGAAGAATACTTATCAGGACAATAAGTGCAAAAACAACAAGGAAAAACTTGTCAGTATTTGTTTTTCCCTTTTCATCCTTTGCCAGAGCAAGTGATGCGAAATAAACCATTGGCGGCATAATGGGGAGGAAATACCAGACCATCCATGTTCCCCCGACCAAAGGGAAAATTATCAGGGCAAACCATGCAGCATACACCAGCTCCCTTTTCCAGTATTTGAAAAAACCCACCAGAGCAAGAGCAAGCCAGACCCCGGTCAATGCGAACAAAGGATAAACAGAAGCATAGATGAAAGACAGACTGCTTAGATGCCCCACAATTTTATTCTGGAAAGAGTCAAGGAGCATTTCACTTGCCTGAGCTTTGTCTTCATAAACTGCATAATTGACCAAAAATGCAGCAGGTATGAAAAGAAGCGAGAGAAGGAATTCCCTTTTTCTTAGCACTTTTCGATTGTGCTGGAAAAAATATGCAGCAATGATTATCGGAATGCTGAGTGCATTGAAAAGTTTTGTAAGGACCGCAAGAAAAGAGAAAACACCCCCGGCGAAAAACAACCCATTCTTTTTCTCCCCCAACAGATAGAGGTATACCGATGCCAGTATGAACATAAGATTCAGCGGGTCTATCAGCAGGGACGTATCAACCAGTATTGTCAAAGGCAATAATGCAAATACAAATCCATTTACCAGGGCAAATTTTTCATCCTTTGTAATATGTTTTGCTACCAGATAGACCAAAACAGTGTTAATAAAACCGAAAAGAACATTCGGTAATCTGTAGAAAGCTTCGATAGACAAAAACGACATTGGCCTTAACAGCTGCGCAAAAAAGCTCATTACCCAAAAGAACACCGGTGGCTTCCACCAGACTGCATATCCAAAGAAGGTCGGAACCAAAGTTAGGGTTTCAGCCTGCTCTTCAATCATTATTGCATAAAGACATTCATCCAGCTTCAACGGTATGTACTCTATCAGTGATAAACGCGGAATCAGAAATACCAGAAACAGAAGTATGAATATCTTTCTCATAATTTCATTTTCTAAGAATAAAAGTGTTTTAAATAGGGACGCGTATTCCCTTCCATTCCAGTATGTCTGCGATTATATAGAAAACAGGTAGTATCAGGATTGTGGCAGCAAATCCCATATAAAACGGGAAGAAACAGCACCCACCAGCCAGGTATATGAGCGGGATATATATCAGCAGGTATTGTGCAATCCACAGAGATAATGAATTCCTTCCAAACAATGAAAGAACCTTAATTTCCCTTTTCATTCTCTCCCCGAACACATAGAACAGAGCAGTCAGCATAAAGAAAAATCCTGCAGAAAACAGCATATAGCTGGCACTGACCGTAAGCCTGTTGAACGGAACCATCGAGCTGATGACCAGCGATAACAGCATCAAATCAAGCCCGGCAACAACTGCCTTCTTCGTCTTTTCTTTCCTTTCGTAAAACAATTCCCCGGCAACCGTTCCGAAAATTGTTACTGTTCCGTAAGATATAGCCCCAATCAGGCCTCCGTGTACTCCATCATAAACAGAATCATAAAATCCAGGCAGATATAGGCACAATAAGCTGTAACCTAGAAGTATTGAAAATGCCGCAATTGCTCTTTTCAGCACTGAAAGAGACAGGAACAGATACCCCATTACAAGGCCTACACCTAGGGACTGCAGCACTCCCCATTCCAGAACGTGAAAATCGTATAAACTGGCCCTGAGAATGAATCCAAGGATTATCAACAGCCCTGCTCTTTTCAGAACATGCTTCCAGACATCTTTTTCACCACGTTCCTTCCTTCTGGTTACTGAAATAACAAGCGAGATGCCCAAAACGAACTGAAAAAGCGGAGCTATCAGGTCTGCAGGCAGCATCGTAGGTTCATTATGTTTGAGGATGTGGGGCAGATCTGTCGACAGCACGGTTACTATGTTTATGAACAGCATGGCCAGTATTGCCAGGCCCCGCTCCATATCAAGAGAGACATATCGCATAAAATATCCGCTTTCCATCACAAAAATGAATCTTTTTAAATATTAACCTATAGATAAAGCTCAATCATGCTAAAAGGGTGAATTCAGATGAATATAATTGGAATTATGAACTCCGTAAACAAATATGGTAAATATTTCGTCCTGTTGGTTGTAATGGCCAACATGATTTCAGTGAGTTTCGCTGGTGGCGCAGAGAATATCAGAAGTGCTCTTTCAGAGTTGTGTTCTTACGCAACACTGTTCCTCTCAGCCGCAATCATAATCATGATTCTACTGGCCGGTGCAATCTATGCAATTGGTCAGATCATGGGTGCAGAAACAAGGGCAAGAGCCTCAGTATGGGCAACCGCAATGCTTACAGGTGCTGTTATCGCAGCCATAATATATCTGATAACCCCGTACATTCTAGTTAGGTTGCTCGCAGGGACTACGGATGTTAGTATAAATCCGTCAAGCCCGTGCAGCTTCTAGTTTTTTCTTTTTTCTCTCTTTTTTTCCATTATACCGCAAATTTTCCAAAACGACACTTTTTTAATTTGTTTTAGGGGTAAAACTTTTTCTACTTGGGCCCATAGCTCAGCTTGGTAGAGCGTCGGACTCTTAGAGCCTTTTGACTTAGGTCCTTCTTAGGGCAAAACCTTCGGGAAAAGCCCTGAGGAAAACCTCAGAGGGTTTCGGGAAATCCGAGTGTCCAGGGTTCAAATCCCTGTGGGCCCGTTTTATCTTTATTGTCCCGTGTCCAGAGTTCTGAGTCTTGTGAGTTTACGTCTGAAAATTGGTTTTCTGTTCATTTTGAACGTCGGAACGTTCAAGATGTGCCCGTGAACAATGCGTCGTTCGCGGCATTGAGTGGAGAGTTGGAAAAAGGGGAACTAGGTTGCAATAGAAATCGGGCCTCGTCAAAATCGCTGTCCAAGAGATGGCCCGAAATCAAGAAGCAGCTGGGGTTCTTAGGGGCCAATCTTTCAAAGGCAAGGCTGGTTAATGCAATCACTGTGCTGTCTGAAGCCCGGAAGAGTAGGTTCTTGCGTTCGAGAAGGCCGAAATACGGTAGCATGAACAAAGGGTTTACGGAAGAAGAGCTCGAAAGATTCTTCAGGTTCGTTGATGAGCCGAGATTCAAACTTATGTTCAGCTATCAAGCAGTCTTGGGGTTGCGCATCGGAGAGGCCATTCGCATAACGGTTAAAGATATTAATCTCAAAACGCGCGAGCTCCGAATCTTCACCGAGAAGACGAGCAAGACCGACTATCTCTTGATACCGGACCAGCTTTTCGAGGCCACATTAGAGTATATTTCAACTTATGAGGAGGATATTCTACAGGCGAAAGGGTATCTGTTCTTCTCGCTCAAGCCCGGGAACCGAAGGCCGACTACCGAGCCGCATATCGCTTCCCCGACAGCGAGGGATTACTTCCTAAAGGTCACCAAACGAGCGGGACTGGAGGAATTTTATGGGTATTGTTATGGAAAGAAAGCCCAAGCGCTACGGAGACTCACGACGCACAGTTTAAGGCATTTCGCGATAACCCAGTTCTGCAGGCGGAATAACGGGAACGTAACGCTGACGGCCAAGTTCGCGAGACATTTGAATTTACAGACGACTATGACTTATATCCATACTGAGAAGGAGGAGCTTTATAGGAGCATACGGAACGCCCAGGAAGATGGGATACTGGAACGGGTGAAAAAGATGCAGGAAAAAATTTGAATTTATTAAACACTTGGGTCTTCGTATGGAAAGAAAATCTCCTTATCTCCAATATTAATCATATATCCTTTCTTCTCTTTGTCGTAACGGAAGTTGGTTTCAGGATAGATGAAAACCTTTTGCTGCGGCGCTGGGACCATAAGTTTGAATGTAAGGGAGACACCAGGAGTCTCTCCTCCATGCTGAAGGAATGGTTGGAATATTTCCTGTATTTTTCCCAGAGGTAAAGCCAAATGTGCGGTTCCTGGAAGAGCCATTTTTGCTATGAAATAGTATGGGGTTATCCTTGCATCGGTCATCTTCTCTAGGAACTCTTTGAGTAATCCCCTTGATTTCTCTACATCTTCAGATATATTTATTCCCTTAAGAAGTGGAGTTTGTGAAAAACATTTTACCCCTACCCGCATCAATTCACTTATTGTCTCCTTAGTCTTTTCCGTAATTTCCTTGGGATGAATCATATCAAGCATAAAGTTGATTGTAAATCTTCTGCTGAACGAATCAAGGATGCCCAGGAGTTCATCCGAAATTCTGCTTGGTGATTTTATAACAGAGTATGTACAGAAACGCAATGCTCTAAGGTTTTCGATTTCTGATAGTCTTTCAAAAACCTGTTTTATTTTCTTATCCGGAAGCATGAATGGATCTCCTCCGGTCAAAACCATATCGTAAATTTCCGGATGTGATTTTGCATATGTAACCATCGCTTCCAATCTCTGTTCCAATCTTTTTGCATGTTTTCTTCTACCCCCAAATTGTGGAATGCGCCCTGCTTCATAACAATGCTGGCATCCGTATAAACATGAATCGGTTAGCGAGAGGCGGGGTATATGCGGATATTTATGTGTGATTCCTAGGGCTTCATCATCGAAAATATTGCATTCTGCTTTGTGAAGCGCATATGGGTCGAATATTTCCCCGTCTGCAATCTTCTGGAATTCTTTTGTAGGGATTACTCCTTTCCCAAGCGGATCATCCAATGGTTTTTCAGGGTCTATCAGCGATGCGTATTCCGGAAAAATAGATATTCTTCGCTTTGTCTTTTCCATCGTTTCTCTGATTTCTTTTTTCTGCTCTTCCGTAAGCATAACCGTTTCTGAAAGTTGCTCGAGTGTTTTAATCCTGTTTCCTTTCTGCCATTTGTATTTTTTCCACTCAGGTTTCGTTTGTATTTTCTTGAAATATTGTCTTAATTTCAGCTTTTTCATGGTTATATAAGGTTATTTATGTATATTAAAGTTTGTTTGGATTTTTGGAACAAAACGAAAATTATTTAATTATTTTTTTGATTATGTTAAATATGAAAGGAAAAAAAGAGATAAAGTTCGATAAATACGACAAGGCTATCCTGCGGCAACTAGATATGAGCTCTAGGACGAGCTACTCTGACATTGCGCGAAAGGTAAGGCTCAGCAAACAAGCAGTTAGATACAGGATGGCAAGAATGGAAAAAGAAGGGATAATACGAGGATACAGGATGCTCGGGAATCTCAGCAGCATGGGCTATATGTACTGCAGACTTCACCTGAAGCTCTTTAACGTCGACAAGTCAATCGAGAGAAATATGGTCAACAGCATAATGAAAAACAAAAAAGCAAACTGGGTAATAAGTTGTGACGGCATACATGATGTTCTTGTTGGTTTGATCGGAAAAAATGAAATGGAGATCGAAAAAACTGTGAGGGACGTTCTCATAGAACACAAAGACTACATCCTTGATTATGATTTCGCCACTCTAACGCGTTTGGTAGTTTTCAATAGGGGTTATTGGCTCGAAAAAGAAACAGAGTCTGTGAAACATTACATGGTAGGCGGAGAAAAACCATATGTAAAACCTAAAACAGTGCCACTTTCTGAGGAGGATAAAAAGATCCTGATGGCTCTTGCCTCTGATGCAAGAGTTCCGATTACAAAAATTGCAAAAGAAGTCGAGCTTTCACCCGAAACCGTTTCCTACAAGATTAAAAAGTTCGAAAAAAGCGGAATAATCGCAAAGTATTTCCTTCTTTTAGATTACAAAAAAGTTGGAACACAACTCTACAAGACATTGGTTTATGCAAACCCAATGGAACCTGAAACTGAAAAGAAATTCGCTGAATTTGTTGCACTAAATCCGTACACCATAGATTATACGAAAACGCTTGCACCGTGGCAGATGGAAATTGACCTTGAAGCAAGAGACAATGAACACTATCATGAAATTATAACAGATATTAGAGATAGGTTCAAGGGAGTGATAAAGGATTACGAAACGTTATATGTTCTTAAGGAACACAAGCTAGAATATTTCCCGATCTAGACACTTTCAATTTTGGTGCTTCGTTTTATTTCATTCCCCTTTCACTTCGGAGAAAATCACTTAATCCTCAAGCCCTAGCGGGTTTGCTCTTCGAGCAAAAGCATTAATGTGAGTTTTCCCCTTCGTTCCAGGGTCGCAGTTTGTTAATTTCCTGCTTCTGTCTTCACACAAACAGCTAAATGAATAAAAACTCCGCATAGAGGCAGTTCTTGACTAATTTTTCATCGGAAGTTTGCTCGCTTCCCTCCTTTCAGCCCTTTAGAAAAACAGTGCGGGCTTCGGAGTGAAGCTCGCTTTAAACTTCCTCAGGAGGAGTCCGGGGAAGGTTGAGGTGATGAAATGAAAAATGAAATCTGGAAATTTGATGGAATTTGGAATGGGGACTGCTACAGGGACTGGTTTGATTCGGAGGTGGAAGAATGACACAGAACTTCAAAAATCTGAAAGTTTATTCGGATGCATTCAGGTTGTCTAAGGATTTGTATGTATTTTTTGAAGGTAAGAAAATGTCTTTCAGGACAAAAGAACAGCTACTGGCTTCTGCATCATCAATCTGTGCAAACCTGGCTGAGATGGCTGCATTTGAGTCTAAGCCGCAGCAAAGGCAGAAGGTCATAACCTGTATTTCGGAAGCAAATGAACTTGAATTCTGGATGGACATGACGCAGGAATTGAAACTACTGCCGCAAAGGGAGCACATTGATTTCATGGGAAGACTAGTGAAAATCAGGAGTATGCTGTTCAATCTAAAGAAAAATATGGAGGATGATAAAATGTGAAGGCAAGACTTCGTTAGGTAAAAGTAGAAGGCTGACTACTTGCCGCATAATGGTCGGCCGGTTCTACCCAACACTCAGTTTCGTGGGTGTGCCTAGCGGAGCAAAGTAAGTTATTAAATGAACATTGGTGTATTATCCTTTGTTCATCTTTGTTGTATTAATGAAGAGGTGTTATGTCATGAAATCTGTCCAAAAAGAAAGCGGAAAACATGGGAAAAAGGACTCAAAACCCAGGACAGAAAACCACAAAACTCATGACGTAAAACCCAGGACTGAAGACACTGAACACGCGACAATTACCCCCTGTGGGCCCGTTTTATTCTTATATATTTTAAAAAAGAACCGAACTAATAAAATACTATGAGTAGACGCGAAATTCTTTATCTGGGGATCGCCGCTTTTCTTTTTTTGTCTTTCGGCTGTGTTTCTGAGACCGAAACAGGAGGGACAACAATTCAAACTCCTTCTGATGGGGTCACAGATCTACTATCTGGCTCAAATCAGATTGAAATAGGTGAAACAGCCACTTCAGGAAGCCTCTCTTTTATTGTAGATGCCTGGGGTTTTGCTCCAATCTGGGGAGACAGCGAACCTCCCGAAGGCGCGAAATTCATATGGATGTACATAAACGTGACTAATGTGGGAGATGTGCCCATAGAACACCTACCCCACGAGTTCAAGGTCGAATACCGCGGGACATCTGCAAGCCCAAGGGAAGCCAGAAAAGATGCTTATGACCTGCCCTCAAAAACAGCATATGGTATGATGTGGTCAAAAAAGGATTATTATCCCGGAACTTCCAATGCAGGATATATTCTATTCGAGGTTCCCCAGAACCTGGAATCTGGTGAAGCCACGCTTATTGCCCCCATAGACGGAACAGATTTCTCCGTCAAACTGGAGAGTCCGGTATCATATGAGGGAATTCATATTGTAATAAAAAACGCTAGATTTGAATGCAGTGAGGTAGGGAGTGTCATGCAACCAGTATACTGCTGTAGGCTGGTAATTGATATTTTGAATGATAAATACGTGCCAGTCGGAAGCAGTAGGCTGGGTTCGATTAGAAATGCCTATCCACTGGAAGTATATGTGAATGGAATAAAACCAGAGCAATCTACATGTGGTGTAATGCACGGTTCGTCTACTGATTTCTGGGTGGAGAATTTGGGACCTTTCGAGGAAACAACGATGGAGCTGCCCGTTACTATCTATTGCTGGCGCTATCCGTCTGGAGAAGGACATACTTATTCGATAAACAAATTAATAGAAGAAGAACAGGATGGCGTGGTGCATGTTTCTGTAGGGAGCATGGTCCTTGGAGAACCCGGGGCAAAAGTTTCAGTGACATTCTGCAATGAATCCTGCACTCCTGATTCGATGGAACTTACATTGCCCCCTCTACCTGAAGATTATATGGAGTAATGCCTATATTTTTTCCATTTCTTCCTTGACGAATTTCTGATATTCCCCTTTCTCTATTATGCCTTTTCTCTCAAGGAATTCTATAAGAAAGAATATGCCCATGGACCTGAAGTACACCTCAGTAAGGAAATCGACCTTCTGTTTTTCGTCCATCTTGCTTATCGTCTCCCGCATTATCTCTTCTTTTTCATCCAGCTTGCTTTTCATGACCTCTTTATCTGTGCCAAAGAATATAAAATTTGATGGAGATATCCCTCCATGAGATACCTGATAATATCTGCAATGATGGTTTTGCTGTTGTCCGGCTGCCTTGACCTCCTGGAATATTCTGAAAGCACTTACGTACATACTTTAGGAGTGCCGGCAAACTCTTCAAGATATTGTGTTCTTGCAATAAGCGAGCCAACAACTTTCTATTATGAGATCTCCTCTCCAGTACCCGTAACCCTCACCATTGTCGACAATGACATTTTGGCCTTCAATGAGACAACCGGAGAGCCTATCCCAGACTATCTCAACTATATCTCTAAGGCATACAATGTGATGGAATACTCAAAAGAAGTTGATTTGGGGGAAGGACTCTATGCCTTTATCATATCAAGTTCTGAAAGCTGTTCAGGAGCCACGATTAAGACAAACATCAGATTGAGCTGCCAATAACTACTCTTCGTACATTACTCCATAACCGCCTTCATCAACACTTATCCTTACTGTTCCGCCTTTGTAAACCTCAAAATAATCAACAGAATACTGCTCCTGCTCAAGAAGTCTTTTATACGGGTTTCTTGTTGAGCCTTCGACTTCAAGGGTCTCATCAGAACATCCGCCTATGACAGCAAATTCAGGCTTGCTTTCCTGAAGGAACAGTGCTATCTGTGCAGTGCCTGCCCCAACGCCATAATAAGGGGATTCTATTACATCCACATCCAGTTTGTCGTCATAACGGCCTATCAGGTCTCCCTGCCCGCCCGTCTGTATATTGCTCATCAGAAGCAGTGAAAGGTCGCGGTCGTCTATCCTGAGGACAATTGCATCATTATTGACATTATTGAACCTGTCGGTCTTTTTCGGGTTCAGAACCTCGATTTCAATGCCGTTAAGCTCTGCCATATATCCCCTTTCAACAATCCTGACATTCCCTGCCTTTTCTGTTGCCTTGCTTATTATTTCAGCATAATCAGCATCACCGAAAGTGTCGCCGCCCCACCAGAATTCTTCAACCTCAAAGTCATCAAGAACAGCATCAAGGCCCCCATATCTCCTGTAATCCCCGGTGGTTGAGACAACCAGATCCAAATCATCTATGCCTCTTAATCTCAGATAATCTATTACCCGGCTGGCAGTATTCCACGAGCCGGCATCAATAAGTATGTCCAAATCCCCTTTCTTTATGAAGACCGCACCGCCATGGTCTCCCGTTCCATAAGTGCATACATCAAGAAAATATATCCCTGTAATCGCATCAGGTTCTTCAGAATATTCAATGCCTCCCCAGACCTCTTCGGTCACATTCTCCCCGACTTCTGTTTCATTCACGGCAACCGTTATGTTTTCCTGTTCCTCTATTATTACAGTAATATCAGGAGTTTCATTTTCAGTAACATTCTCCACAGGGGGAGGGGGCGGCTGCTCCTCACCGCCGATACAGCCAAAAATAAAGGCAAAAGCAAAAACAAGTGCAATCAGTTTTTTCATAAGGTCATCCCACTCCTCTTTTGGACGTAAAAGCTTATATATCTTCTTTTCGTAATGAAGTTATGAGTAATAAATTTAATCTATTCTTATTACATGAAGAGCAGGATATTCATCCCCGCTCATGGATCTGTTTAAGGGGCGAAGAGTTAAGTCCGATAGTAGCTGATTTAGAAAAAGAAAATTTAAGAAAATTTAAGATAACAAGAGAAGAGTTAAGTCGAAGGATGGGTAAGGGGCTGGGTTGCTCCAACTGCGTAATAAAGAGAGTTTTACAAGAAAAAAAACACTATCCGATAGCAATAATTCGTGAACTTTTGAGTTATTCCAGACATAAAAATAGAGTAATTAAGAAAATTAATTCAGAGTCTGAATGGATCAAAATCAATGGTGGTTCAGCAAAACCAGTCAAAGCGTGCAAAAAATTAACAACAGACCTTGCCAAAATTTTGGGAGCATTTATGGCCGACGGTTCATTCCGTGTTACTATTGTTTTTTCTGCAAAAGAGAATAAAAAACTTAACACTATCAGAAATAAAATCAAAGATAAAGGAATAAAATATTCTGAGGGGTATTCAAAAACCAGAAAAGAATTTTATATTGTGATGGCTCAAAACAGATCAAATTATGGGATGCTAAATATATTATGTAAAGAAAATTCCAGAGAATTATTTATTCAGACCCACCATTTCATAGAATTGTTAGATTTCTATAAAACCAATCTAGAAAAGTTCAATGATTGGGTGTTTTCCTCATTTGGCCTCAGGCCCCTCAAATTCTATAAAAGAGGTAACGCATGGAGAACTTATTTTTGCAGTAAAATACTATCACGATATTTTACTGTATTTTTTGGGGTAAAACCCGGTAAAAAGACAGACATTGCCTTCGAACCAGAAATCATAGAAAATTCTTCGTTGAAAATAAGAAAAGCCTTTGCCAAAGGTGTTTTGATGTTCGATGGCTGTGCAACTATGAACGGAAGGATTCAACTCGAAAGCATAAGTCCCCGCCTTATAAAATCCATAGCTGATATCTGGTCAAAAGATAGGATAAAATTTGGAACAAACGGAACAGTCATTTATTCACTGCAGAAAAACACTAGTAATAAACTCAAGGAATATTTTGAAAAAGGGACGCCCAAATATGATCGACTGAGTATGGTGTATGGGAGGAACTTAAAATATGAGCTTGATAGCAACTCCAAGACCATTTCGTTGGCGAAGATGTTCAGTACAATCAAGACCGTTAAAACATGTGATATAAACTTCATAGTGAAAAAATTTAATGTTAATCGTAATACAGCAATCATTTATTTGAGAGTATTAGAGAGAAATGGTAAAATAAGATTGGATCCCCAACCAGATCTTTTGGATGCTCAATTTGTTAGTAGGAACACCCGACTATTGTTAAGGGAGGATATAAGGAAAAAATTATTCGAGAGATCAAAAAAAAGATTCGGATATTATAAGCATGTGGCACTTTTTTTGGGCATCGAAAGGGGAACATTTTCTGCATGGAAAGTAGGTAAAAACAGAATTCCCATCAAAGTTATAGAAAAAATGGCGAAAATAACCAATACCAACATAGGTGAGCTATACGAAAACATTATTTCTACTGACCGAATGATTTGTAGTCTGCCTTAATACTGCCCCAGTTTTCTCCCTTAAGGAACCGGTTTATTACTTCTGTTATCTGAGGGACCGTGATTCTTATCTGTTCACCAGTATTTCTGTATCTAAGAGTAACCGTGCCGTCTTTTAGCGTATCATAATCAATAGTAACTGAAGTCAAAACTCCGATTTCGTCCCCGCGTGCATATCTCCTGCCGATGCTTCCGCTGTCTCTGTAAAATACATCAAATTCTTCCCTGAGAACACCTGAAATCTCCCTTGCCTTCTCAGCCATTCCATCTTTTTTCATCAACGGATAGACAGCAACATCATACGGCGCCACTACAGGAGGAAAATCAAACCATTCCCAGTCCTTTTCTTTTGTAGCTTCCCTGAAACAGTGTTCAAGCATGCATAGTATAAGCCGGTCAACCCCCATGGAAACTTCAAACACATGCGGAACAATCTTTTTCTTTTCCGCTTCTACGAAAACAGAGAAATCCTGTCCGCTTAATTTTGCATGCTGGCTCAAATCAAAATCTGTCCGGTATGCATTCCCAATCGTCTCAATGATTCCGAAAGAGGTCTGCACCTCCATATCTATGTTCCTTTTCGAATAATGTGGAGTTTCATCTTCCCTGAGAACCCTGAAATACATCTTGGGCTCGCTTATGCCGACCATCCTGTAAAATTCCCATTCTTTCCAAAGGAAAAACGCGAATATCTCATTCGATGCAATTTTTTCCTTCACACTTTCCCCTGCTGTCTTGGTAACTATCTTATCATCAATCATGAATCTCATTTTCTCATCAGGAATTTTGTCAAAACCTTCTATCCCAGATTCAGAAGGGCTGAAGAAATATTCAAGCTCCATCTGAGTAAACTCCCTCATCCTGTCAAGCCCTTTCCTCGGTGAAATCTCGTTCCTGAAGCTTTTTCCAACCTGGCCCACAGCCATCGGCAGTTTGGTTCCATGATTTTTATAAAGTCTTGGAAATGAAGTGAAGATTCCCTGCGCGGTCTCAGGCCTTGAATATGCCGGAATCCTGTCAGCACCCACACCGGTCTTGAACATAAGGTTGAACATGTGCGCCTGGGTAAGCTTTCCCTCGCATTTCGGGCATTTCAGTTTCTTTTCCTTTATCGTCTTATCCAGGGTTTCAAGCTTCCCGTCCCATTTGAAATCATCAATATTATCCGCAATAAAAGAATCAGCCCTTATCCTGATTTTGCATTTTTCACATTCAACAATAGGGTCTCCGAACTCATCAACATGTCCTGATGCTTTCAGAACAGGTTCAGGGGTTATTATACTGCTTTCAACCTCAAGATATCCCCTTTCCTTGATAAAGCTCTTTGTCCAGAGTCTTTCTATTTTTTGTTTCAGGAGTACGCCTACCGGTCCGTAATCATAAAATCCTGCAACTGCGCCGTAAGGTTCGTTGCTCGGATAAAAAATAGAGCGTTTAAGGGAAAGATCGAATATTTTTTCATGAAGTGCCATGCTCCTCACCGCCTTCTTTTCCTATGATTTTCTCAACTATTGCCGCATATGCAGGCCTTGAAAGCAGATAACCGAGCATCGAACCCAGTATTGTTGATATTGCAAATCCGATTACCTCAACAAGTCCTGAAAACAGAAGTGGCAGCATCGAAAGCGTTGCCACAGTTACATTTGTCTTGATGATTGAGAATGCATGTTCTATCTTTTCCTGCAGTAAATATTTGTCTCTTTTGAGAATTTCATCAGTAATAACTATCTGCGCGTCAACACCAACTCCTATTGCCGCTATTATACCTGCCATTGCAGCAAGGTCTATCGTAAAAGAACCAAGAATTGACAGAAGAATCACAAGCTCTGCCATACTTATAAGCACTATCGGAAGCGTTGCCTTGATGTTCATGTACCTTATCCCTATGAAAAGCGAGATTATCACCAATGCAGCAATAATACCAATCAAACTCAGATGTAAGAACTCTTCACCAAGCGATGCGGGCAGGGTTGTTCTTGAACCGAGCGATATCTGGACAGGAAGCGAACCGCCTTTGAGTATGGATTCTATGCTCTTCTGCTTCTCTATTGCTTCCTTTCTTGCTTCTGTCGGATCACTGGTGGATACGCCCCCGCTGATTGCATAATTATAGCTTGGAGTTCCGGTAGTCACCCCTGCACTGAGTCTGGGCGAAGACAAAAGTCCGATGCCCTCTATTTTATTTGCAACAAGAACCCCGGTTATCGTTCTGGTAAATTCAGGAGCCATTTCAGCTTCAGGCATTTCTTCAAGAACATATCCTGCATTTGCAAGCGCTGTTTTATATTCTTCAGGAGCATTTTCAGATATTATCGCAAGAGTCTTGTTTGTTCTCGGCCCAATACTCAGATTGGTCAAATCAAGGTCATCCAGCACATAAACATTTATCGTAGCATTCGGGTAATCCTCATTATCAAGTTCAAGCGCATCCCTCAATGAATTCAGGCTCTCCCTCTTGCTTGAGTCATTGAGCATTGAATCCAGGAGCTGGTCTCCGGTATAGAACAAATCAGCATTCATAGGCCGGTCAAGGAACATGTAAACAGGATAATCAGTTTTGTCCTTTGCAGCAGCAGCAAACTGCTCTGCGCCTTCCCTGTCAACCGCAAAGCTGACACCCCATGCAGCATCAGGAGAAAGCTGGCCCGCAGGCGTCGGCCTTATTGATGTTGAGAATATGTGTTCTCCGGTAAGTGCGACCTTTCCGTCAACTATGGCCATATACACTCCCTGGTGCGACAGCACATCTTCAATAAACGATATCCTTTCCTCATCACCGCTGGGTATCTCCACGTTCACCTGGCTGTTTCCTATCGAGCGCACCTTTACCTCGGTAAGACCGAGTACGCTAACTCTTTTCTTTATCGCCTGGACAAGCTCATTCATCGTATTCGTATCAACGGATTGTTCAAGCACAACAGGTATTCTTGTCCCCCCGCTGAAATCAATGCCGAAATGCATCCCGTTGACTCCTATATTTATTATCGCAAGAATAACGAGGAAACCAAGCCCGCCCAACTTAAGATGGCGCTCTTTCCACAAAAGACAAAGAGAACCGAAAACAAACAATGCAACTATGAGAAGCATTCCTGACTGTGCCGGTACAAACACTATCCCTGCAAGAAACAGCAGGAACAGAAATGCCATGAAGATAAATTTCCTGTCTCTGTAGAATTCCATTACTGTTCACCTTTCCTTTCGACATACCAGAGCAGCATTACTGCATTAAGCCCCCAGGTTGCAAACATATCTCCTACAAGCCCTGAAAGAGCAACCGCAGATATCTCGTAATAAGTCGGGATATGAGTTACACTTGCAAGCACGAAAAGCGTTGCAAATGCAATTATTCCTGTTAATGACATCGTTAATCCTGTTTTCATCGCGTCATGGGCCTTGTCTCTCGGGTCTCCCCTTCTTTTCAGCATTCTCATAGTAAGAAGGATATCAGTATCAAGCGAATATCCTACAAGCATAAGCAGTGCTGCGAATGCAGGGAGCGTAAGCGGTATTCCGAACAGTCCCATTGCCCCCAATGCAATAATAATATCACATGCGGCTCCGAGAATAACAGCAATACTCGGAACAATAACCCTGAAGAAAAGAAATACGAAGACCGCACTCAGAATAGCAGACCACATTGCAACATTCACAGCAGTCTCTATGAAGTGAGTGCTCAGCATAGGGCTTACGGTCTGCACTGAAATCGACGTATAGTCAACATATTTGTCAATAGGTCCTGTAATAGCGGTCTGATAATCACTGTATACTTTTTTGTAGGACTCGCTGAATGTTCTTTCCAGGTCAGTAATACTCTCTATAAGTTCTGCCCGGGTATTGGCTCCGGCAAGCTCGAACATCTCATTTGCAACAGCATTTATCTCATTGCGCTTTTCCTGGTATTCTGCCTCATAGCTGGAATTCATTTCAGCAAGTATTTCAAGATTGCTCGCTTCAGGAAGCAAAGATTCGAATTCATCCTTCAGTTCTTCTGCCCTCAAGAGCTTCTCGCTCTGAGGCGACTCTATTTCTGCTTTGTAGCCCACAGCGGTCTCGAAAACCCTAACCTCAACACCAAGTCCCTCTGATTCAAGCTGGGTCTGCAGCTCATTCGAATCTATGGCATGGTCAAGTGTAAGGGAAATAAGCGTTCCTCCTCTGAAATCCACACCCATCTCTATCTGGGGGATGAAGTAAAGTGCAACCAGCACCAGCAAAAGGGGAGGTATTGCAAGCAATTTGTAGTTTCCCCTGAAAATGTTTGGAAGCTCCATGGTTTTCACTTGTAAAAATTGTGAAAGAAATAGTAAACATAATGTTTTTAAAATACCTTCAGATATTTTGTGTTTTTGCCTGAGAGATAGTGTTTTTAATCCTTTTATCACGTATATATACGCATGCCAACATCAAAACAAAACGATGAGCCGGCAGAAGGCGGGGGGGGGGAAGTCCTGGAAAAGAACAAACCGAAATTCAATCTCAGGATGTCCAGGGGCTTCAAAAAATATCTTCTTCTTGTCGAAACCCTAGCTCTGCTCACGTCACCCATTCCGCTCAGTTTTATAAATAATGAAGGAGGTAATTATGCTATGGCAGAAACAGTCAAGGTAAAGAAGAAAATAGGAGATAAAGAAATAAAGGAGAATGCAAAGGATGCTGCTTATGCTCTTCTTAGTTTGTTCAAAACAGGAAATGAACTTGAGCTTGCCAAGCTGAACCAGATTTTCAATACAGAAATCAACGGACAGGCCTTGAAATACAATGAAACATTCAAGAAGGAATTCCTTTCGGTTCTTGAAGAACGTGAGGAAAAAGATTCATCGCTTAAAAAATTCCTTGATGTTTACCGTGATACCCATAATGGAGAACTGGAAGCCCGTGAATTTGTGCAGACAGTTGCCATGCTTTATGATGCCGATTCCTATGAAGGGGCAGTCGGCCAGTTCGGAGAAGAGCTCACCAACGCATTTATAACGTTCTCAGTCAGGCGGATGACCCAGAACATAGTGAAACTTTATGTTGAAGCGCTCGAAGATTTCGACAAGCTTTCAAAAAACATAAAACAAATCGATTCTATTTCAAAAAGAAGAATCTGCGGCATGAGGATAACAGAGTACGAACAGTTCGGAAAAACATACTCAAAACTTTTTGACAAGAAAATAATGTCTCATCCTATTTTCAAGGAATATTATGAAGCATATACTGCATATCTTGAAACCAAGGGAGAAAGCCCTGAAGCAGTATCCACGATGGACATTCTCCGTGCAATAGACAAGGCAATAAAACTCCTTGAAGAGGGTCCGGAAGGAAAGAAAAAGGCAAAGGAAAAATACGGTATACTTTTCTTGTACGCACTAGGAAAACAGTATGTTTCAAAGGCAGAATCGATCGCACCTACTCTTGAAGAGGTAAATAAGAAAAAAGCAGACATAGCCGACAGATATTTCTATGTCAAAAAAGACCTGAAACAGCTCAGAAAGCTTCTCAAGGACGACCTTTTCCAGGTTCTTGCACCTGTTCTTGAACCATACATAGCTGAATGGGAAATGGCCAATGAAAAATTTTACCAGGAAAGAAATGAATATTACGAAGATGTGGGGATGCTTACACTAATAGAGGAAAGTCAGAAAGAGCTTGCGGACAGCGTAGTCAGCAGAACTGACTTGGGGGCTATCATGAAAACAACCTATTTCCTGATAGATGTCGCCCAGTCAGGAGATCCGGAAAGTCATCAACAGCTTGCAAAAGTTCAGAAAGAACTGAACGATATGAAGGTTAAAAACAAGGGCAAATACGAAGTCCTTAACACCTGTCTTGAAGAGCTGGTGAGAACCACGAATCCTGACCTCTATGTCATGATAAGTTCCATAAACGAGGACTTCATGTTCGAAAAACTCATGGAGATATACATGTTATATGATGACATCAAGAAAGTCAAAAAAACCACGGAAGACAAGCACGGCGAAGACCTTGCCTTTGCCGTCAGGGAAAACATTGAAAACATCCGATGGCTTGAACTCAGTGCAGATGAAAGGCAGAAATATTATGAAGAGCACAAGGAAGATATTCCATATTCAATAGTCAAGGAAATCGAAGGAAAAGAAAACCCGCTTGCTGTCCTGAAAAGCGCTTACGAAGATGTTAAAAAAGAGCAGAAAGAACTTGAAAGGCTTTCAATCAAGCTTGAACTGCGTGCAGAGGATTATGGAAATGATTTTGTTCTTCTTGCAAAAAACGCCACATGGCTTGAAGACCCGGCAAAAGCATCTTATGATTATGTAAATGATGTTGTGGAAACGAGAGTGCCCGGTTCGGTTGCACTTGCATTGATGAAAATCCCCGAACCTGTCAGTTCACTGAAGATCGCATATGAAGCTGTAAAATCAGAAGATGAAAAAGAACTTAAGGCAGCGGAAGAGGTTGTCGGTCCTGAACTTCTTGTAGCAGTAAACAAAAATCTTTACAGGCTGGAATGGCTCGAAACAGCAAACGATATCGAAATTGCCGAAACAGTAAACGCAAGACTTCTTTTCGAATCTTCAAAAATGACCTTCAAAGGAACAAAGAAAACAACCTTCATCGAAAATGCTTTCTATCTGAGCAGTGAAATGTATACCTTCTATCATTCTCTCCAGGAACTGCTCACGCCAGGTATCTATAATGCAGCCGATTACCTGGATTTTGTAAGACATTATGATGAGAAATTCAATGGGAACATGTATCCTTATGAACAGTTCTTTGATTTCGAAGTGCTTTCCCAGCTTGGGGTGCACTCTCCGAAGGATATAGTGAAGGTTGCATCTACGGGCGGCCTGGTATCTGTCGAAGGAATGAAGCAGGAATTCGTAAATGATTTCGGAATGCCGACAACAGAGGAATTTGCAGAACTTTATCCAGACCTTTCCGAAGAAGAACTGCAATTGGAATATAATCAGGAGCAGAACCAGTATGACAATGAAATGTCTGCATTCGGCCAGCTTATCAGCAAAATGAATGTTGTTGACCTCACTTTATTTGACAAATATGCCTACAAGTCCATGCTCTCATACGGACATGCTTCACCCGATGCGTTCAGTGCGCTGGGAAGAAGCATTGAAAAAATAATGGAAAACGACCCATACCTTCTTGCATCATTCCTTGTTGATGTTGTTCCTGCAATAGCAAAGGTTTCTGACAGTGATGAAACCTTCATACTTGCGCTTACACATGTCACCCAGCTTTTCGAAATGAGGCAGTCAGGAGGAGCGCAGGACTACAGATACAGTGCAGAGGAAATGAGGCCCTATTTCAAGGCAATCTTCAAGACGATTGCAAACAACCTGCCGGACATCATGACCGAGCTCCATCACAAGATGCTCGAAGATGAGCTGAGATGGGAGACCGAGGTCGGACCTTACGGAATGCCGATAAGCCCGAATCTTTACAAGGTCAAACCCGGCTGGTGGGAAGAGAAAAGCATTGGAATACCCTATGTGTATGGCGCACAAGGACTTACACTTAAGCTGAAACCAGAACCCAAAATGCCCCTTGGCACATACATGCCATACGGTTCTTTCCCTGTTGATTCAGGAGCGATAAATCATTTCAACGGAATGTGGTACGGTCTTTATCCGCCGGTAAAGAAAATGCCCCAGATGAAAATTCCCTCAAAATTCCAGATAGGCGCAGTAGGTGCCGCAACCATAATAAAGAGGCTTACCAGCTATTTCGGGCCAATGCCTGCGAATTATTCGAATTACTGGATGAGCAACATACTCCAGTTGGGCGCATATTATTCTTTTGAGAAACAGGAATACGATAAACATGCAGGAGCAGCAGCGCTTACGGGTGTGCATAAAACACCTACAGGAGGAGTTCAGGAAACCCTTACCTATCTTGGAGGAACGACAGAACCCGTCACCCATGAAGGTGAAGTGGCAAAGCCTGAGATATCAGAACACGACCTCAAGGAAACAGTAATCGGAGGCGCTGTCCCGATGTTCGGCGCTGTCCCGCTCCACAAGATTCATGAAAACTTCGAATTCGAAGGCACAAAAACAGGCGGAGAATACACGAAGGAAGAATTCAAGGGACTTCTCGATTCTTTTGTAAGAGTTGCAAAAGAACAGAAAACAGACATGCTTGTTTTTGTAAGCGGAAGCGGAACACCGGAATTACTTACTCCGGTTACCAATACTGATGCAAACTCCGCAATCAATGCTGCGCAGGACCACATAGATGCTGCACGGGCGGCAGGCCAGGACGTTACTGAAATGGAGCAAAAACTTACAGAAGCGCAGGCTGCTTATGATGCGGAAAATTATGCAGAAGCAGATTCTCTTGCAAGAGGCATTACAGGAGCAAAACCGCTCACATATCAGGATGAGGAGGTTCACCTTAGAAGCAAGCTTTATTTCGTTACGCAGAAGGGCGATGTCTACCAGCTTGCATATGGAAAGGATACTGAGACACAGCTCCTGAATTATTTCTACGGAAGTGCTGATACAGAAAAAGTGCTGGCAAGCCTTAAATTTAGCGGAGAAGAGCTGTTCAAGCAGGAAACCAAAGAAGGCGCAGGTTTGGCAGGATTTGATGGTCTTGCGGTCGGCGCCACAATCGGTCCGTTTGCTGCATTGGGCCTTGCCAACGTTATAAAAAACCTGAGCACAATGGAGCCGATAGCAGTCGAACAGGCGGTCGGAGCAGCAGTCCAGCACGTAATCAAAAAACCTCTTTACAAAAACGATATTTTCGCAGCATTCTACAGGGGCTCTGAAACACTGACAGTACACAAGGATATAGACCCGGTCACTGCAGAGGAAAAGGGAATATACAGCATTGCTGGCAGTGAGCATACGGCAACGACCATAGAGCTTATGTGGAGGCATATTCCTCCAGACCCCAAACTTGACCCTGCATGGGAGCTCCGTGTTGTCGGAGGCGCTCCGCTTACGGTCGGCGCACAATACAAAATGGCATTCCCATCTGGAAAAGCATTTGGTGTTTCTGTCTCATATACTGAAGTTGATTTCCTCAAGGATTACATTATGTTCAGTAAAGAAGCAGAACAGCTTGCAATAAAAACACAGGACCTGCTTGTCAAGGCATACGGCTGGAAGGAAAGCGATGCAAGAAATGCAGGATTTTTCCTCGGCGGAAGCTATCTGCTCAGCATGCTTGAAAAATGGGAGAATGTTCCTGATGAAGAACAGCCCGAATGGATGCACGCGCTCGGAAAAAAGAGCATGAACCATTATGCATCGCTTCTTTTGATAGCATGGGCTGAAAAGAACAATTTCCTAATAGGGGGAGAGCATGTCCCGTATGTCGGCGAAGTTTCAAAACAGATAAACCAGGCAATGACAAGAATCCAGAGCGACCCCGAGCATGCGGATTCAATACTCAAACAGCTGCAGAATAACATAGAAACTTCCCTTGCAAAAGACGTATGGAGATTCTCTCTTGCATGGGGCTATGACGGCAAGGCATTCAGCCCGTACGTTGTCGGAGGAGTAGAAGTCATTGAAGAAGGACCGATTTCAGGAAACCTTTATGCACTGATGCTTTTCGGAGAACCGCACAAAGGATATCCTGCAAAGGCATATCTTGAAGTCACAACACATCTTTACGGCTATAAACCGACAACTTACGAACCTACCGAAGACGGCTACAAGAAGTCAAACCTCGGCCAGTTCAACTATGCCGATGTTTATTTTGGTGTAGGTTCTCTCGGATGGCCTGCATGGGGAATCGGCCAGACACAGGAGAAAGTGGCATTCAAAAACAAGCCTGCGGATATTGCGTCCAAATTCAAGACAGAAAATCCAGAGCTTACTGGAGACGAGATGGAGGCGGTTATGAAAGAGAACAAATACGACCTCCTTATGGCCGTAGGAGCATTGAATGCGCAGATGACCGAAGCAGAAGTCAAAAGCCAGATGGAAAGATGGAGCATAATGCCGACCGAAGCATTGTATGAATCAAAAGAAGAGCACAGCACATTCTATATCAGGGTTTCTCCAAGGTCCATAGAAGAAGATGCGCCGCTTACACTCATGGTCGGAACTCTTGAGGATTATCAGAAATGGGTAAATAACGGGCTTGTTCTTGGTGCTGATGTCTGGAGAGCAACACTTACAAAAGAAGGTATGACTCTTTTCGGAGACAAAAAACTGTCAGCACTTGAATCGTTCAAAGTAATCGGGGGAGTTACCCTGCCGATATCAGGAGCTGATGAAGAACTCTACACCAAAGAGATTGCCGGTGGAAAATACACAGGAAAAGCAAAATACAAGGCAAAAGGATGGTCTGTCGGAGGGCTCATGCACATTGTCAAAACCAAGAAAGCAGATATCCTCGGAGGCGCGCTTTACGGAGTCAAGGAATTCGGAAATGAAAAATGGGAGGGGTGGACCGTATCACTTTCCGGAAAATTCCAGCTCAAGGCCACAACCACAACAAAAGAATATCTCTACGGCTATCTTTTCCTGGACCAGCTTGGAAAATCCGCAACCTTTGTTTCCACTGAAGAGGAAGCCCTGAAAATGAAGGAGCAGCTGGAGACAGAGAGAACAACCGGAGGCATTGGTTTAACCTGGGTAAAAGTCAGCATGGAAAGAGGAGAAAAGTTCAAGCTCCATTTCTTCTTTGAGGCCGGGGTTGAAAAACAGAGAAACATAGACCTGAATATTCTTCCTGAGCAGACTCCGCTTGCAAAGAAATTCATTGGAAGATTGGGATTCAAGGCAGAAAAAACAGTGGGCCACGGGCTCTACACATGGTTTGTTTCATTCGCTGCAGCAGCAGGCGACTGGCCGTATATGCCCGCAACAATCACACAACCCGAATATCTTATGGGCTGGGACAGCATACTCAAGAATCAGCCTGAAGAAAACTACTGGTTTATGATATCAGTCGGAATTCACTTCTAGTTTATCTCTTCTTTTTCTTTTTCGGTTTTGGCTTTCCTGTAGATTTTGGAACAGGGGCGCCTTCATAAACCGGCGGCGGCATAAAATGCGGAACCAGATTGAACGGTCTTATCAGGAAAATGGTATTGACTGCAACATTGGCGTTTATCATATTCAGTGCAGCGCCCCCCAGCTCCGGAGGAATTCCTTTCTTGCTTCTCCATGCCTCCAGGGTTTTCTTGATATTCTGCGGAGTATCCCTGCAGAATGCTATTCCGCGTACGAAAACCGCTGCAAGGGCAGGTGCGTATTCAACCTGATATGAAAATTCAAGAACTACATTGCTGTCATCGTGCTTGGTAACCCTGTCAATGTTAAGGTTGACCTTAAGCTCCTCAGGAATACCCTCATTCATAATCTTGACATTTGCTTCCGTAAGTTGCATACCTAATACTTCAAGCACAAAACCACCTCAATTCTATAGAAACACTGCTAATTTAAAACCTTTGGAGGTTCAAAATTCCTCATGGCTGATGTTCACATAGTGGGAGCCGGTCCTGCAGGATGCATAACTGCAATCAATGCAGTGAAAAACGGCCACAGTGTCAAAATTTCGGAGGAGCACGAATGTTCAGGAATACCCGTAAACTGCTCAGGACTTTTTTCAAAATCAGGCCTTGAGAAACTAAAGGACTATATTGACTATAAAAAATTCAGCATAAATGAAATACACGGAGCAAACATCTATTTTGACAATGTTCTTTTCAAGGTAAGAAGAAACACCGTTGCACACGTCTGCGACCGGGCCGGCCTTGACAAGGCATTTGCAGAGAAAGCAGAAAAAGAAGGCGCAGAAATCACCTACAATGAAAGGATAAAAGGCAATTTCAAGGCAAAAAACATAATCGGATGCGACGGACCCAATTCAATGGTTGCAAGGCATTTCGAATTTCCTGAAATTACCAGATTCGTAGGAACATTACAGAAAAAAATGAAATATACCCCTGAAGAAAAAGACATTGTGGAGGTTCATCTTTCATCAAAATTCCCGGGTTTTTTCGGATGGTGCATCCCACACGATGAGGAATTATGCGAAATAGGTGTAGGTGTAGAACTCCCCAACCGCGTCATGGATGCATGGAATTATTTTGCAAAATTAAAAGGAATAGGGCCAGTCAATCCTTCGGGAAGCATAATCCCTGTAATGGCAAGACAGCGGGCCGGCAGGATTATCAAAGACAAAAACATCCTTCTTGTCGGTGATTCCGCAGGTCAGACAAAAGCAACGACCGGAGGGGGTGTGCTGTTCAGCGCATGGTGCGCGGAAATTGCAGGGAAAAACGCCACAAAACCAAGATGGTACGACCTTGAATGGAGACTGAAATACGGAAACGACCTTACGATTCACAGGAAAATACGGAACTACCTGAATAATCTTGATGATGCTGGTTTGAGAAAATTGGGAAAACAGCTTAACGGAATAAATCTTGATGAATATCTTGGAAAACACGGAAGCATGGACAAGCCTATTGAAATGTTTAAACCGGAAATAATCAGACCTTTCCTGAGCGCTGTTTCTATTTCAGTTTTTCCCAACGGTCCTTCTTCCCGACAATAATCGAATCGAATTTTGTGAATATTCCGTTCTCTATTATTCCCGGAATACTGTTGAATTCACGCTCTAGTTTTTCCGGTTCTTCCACTTTCATGTTCATATCGAATATGAAGCTTCCGTTGTCGCTTACAACCGGGCCCAGTTTCTTCTCAGCCATCCTTATTGTCGGATTGTATTTCTTAAGTCTCTTGAGAACCATGGGAGCTGAAAAAGGGAGGACTTCTAATGCAACCTTTCCGTCAAGAACATCCTGCACCTTGCCCTCATCAACAATAACAACAAATCTTTTCGCATTATAATCGATTATCTTTTCTCTTGTCAGCGCACCGCCGCCCCCTTTGAGCAGGGCAGTCATCGTTACCTTGTCCGCACCATCCACTGCAAGGTCAACCTCGCTTATCGCATCAGGTTCGGTCACCCACAACCCGTTTTCAATCGCAAGCATCCTGCTGTCGAATGAAGTAGTTACACAGCAAACTTTCAGTTTATCTTTTTTCACTTTTTCCGCAAGCAGTTTGATGAATTCCCTTACAGTACTTCCGCTGCCCAGACCGATACACATCCCGTCTTTTACTTCTTCCAGTGCTCCTTTTGCAGCATTTATTTTTTCATCCGCCATAAAAATCACTTGCTTCTGGTAAAGCTTATATCATTTCCTTCCTGCCTCAATATCTCAAGAACCTCTCCATCCCTGTTTGCTATGGATATCTCAGTGAAATTGTCTCCTACTCTGAATGTTAAAATTCTGGGCCGGTTGTCAAGGGTAACCATGACAGTGTACACTTTCTGGTTTTTGTCATAAGCATATTGGGCTTTGCAATTTTTGAAAAGTCCTTTTTTCATAATCATCACCTAAAAGAGTAAACCACCTATCTCGCTGTTCTTCTTAATGTTCGCGAGAAACTGCTTTCCTTTTGCAGTATTGCCCAGGGCGTTTTCAAAATGCGTGGTAAAGGTATCGGCAACCTTTGCAGCATTTCTTTCGGTTCTTGTCATCGCCTCCTCCGCGGCCTTCTGCACCTTCACCGGTTTTATCATCCTCAGCCTTTCATCAGCCCCCGGAGGTTTTGTAATCGTTATCTTCGGGAGTTCTTTTTTCTCCAGTTCCTTAGCTTTCGGTGTTACCATAAAATCACGTATAATAATATTGTAAGTGAAAGTTAAATAGTTTCTTATTGATAGCATGAAGGTGATATTATGGGTAAGGTTTTGATGATTGTACCTCCTGAAAACTACAGGGATGTGGAGCTGGAAGTACCTAAGAAGCATTTTGAGGGCAAAGGCCACGAAGTCGTTATAGCCAGCACAGCAAAAGGCGAATGCAAAGGGGCGGACGGCGGAACTGTTGAGGCAGCCCTTTCTCTTGATGAAGTTAATGCCGGCGATTATGATGCGGTAATTTTTGTAGGCGGACCAGGAACCCCGGTCATAAGAAAAGAGGCAAAGGCCCTGGAAATTGCAAAAAAAGCAGCAGCAGACGGCAAAGTGGTGGGAGCAATCTGCTGGGCATGCACAACACTGGCAAAATCAGGGGTTCTTGAAGGCAAAAAAGCAACAACCTGGGCCGGTCCTGATTCAGAATACGGAATAAGCACTGATAAAGTCCTTGAAAAATTCGGCGCAATCTATGAGAAGGAGGGTGTAGTCATTGACGGAAAATTCGTAACTGCGGACGGACCACGTTCAGCAGCAAAGTTCGCAGAGGAAATTGAAAAGCTGATTTAATGAAATATTTTTTTCTTGTTTTTCTTTTGCTTTTTGCAGGCTGCGTAGGTGAAGAACAACCTGAAGAGCCTGTTCAGCCCGAAGTACCTGAAGAACCGGAAACCAGCAAATATTATTTTGGAATAGTTCCTACTCCTAAAACAACACCGGCAACAGACCTTACCGGAGCCTATGAAGAAACAGGAGAAATTTGTGATATTGTTGAGATATGGCCAGAGCCCTCCACAATAGGCGCATATGATTCCCTCAAAAGAAGCCGGGTGATAACCGGTTCAAGAGTTTACGGATTAAAGGTAATACTGAATATGAATTTCTATACTTTTGAACAGGTTCCTGGGGAAGGACTGAAAATAGTTGTCAATTCCCCCCAAGGATACGAGAAAAATCTCAGCGATCCGGAATTCAGGGAAGCCTACGTTAATGATGCAAAGAAAATAGCCGAAGAATTCCAGCCAGAATATTTCTCCTTGGGAAACGAAGTAAGCGCATATTACATGGCATACCCCGAGGATTTCGATAATTTTGTTTCTCTTTACAACGAAGCATATGATGAGATAAAAGAAGTTTCTCCAAATACAAAAATCTTTGTTGTGTTCTCACAGAACCAGATGGAGGAAACAGACAGCTGGGAAATAATAAACGAATTCAAACTGGATTTGCTTGTTTTCACTACATACCCATGGAAATTTTATGATACTCCTGAAGAAATTCCTGACAATTATTACTCAAAGCTCGAAACCTATTCAACAAAACCTATTGCATTTACCGAAATAGGCTGGCCTTCTGACTCAAGTGTTGATGCATCTGAAAAAGAGCAGGCGGATTATCTTAGAAGATTCGATGAATTGACAGAAGATATGGATATTGAATTCGTCAACTGGCTGTTTCTGCATGAAACAGAAATTTCAGGAACAATGGCTTCAATTTCAGATTCTGCTACAGGAACTATTGCATTGAAAAAATCAGATGGAACTGAGAAAGAAGTTTATTCTGTCTGGACTAATTTGAAGAATTAAACTCCGAATTTTCCAAGTTTATCATTAATAGCATCCAAAAGTCTGCCAGCATCCTCAGGCTCTATCTTCCGCCTGCTTTCCATTCCGCGGATATAACCACCGAGACACCACAAATCCGAATCCTCAATTCTCGGAAATACTGTATTTATGAGTATATCCACCATCCCGGGTGCTTTCTGCCCCAGAGCAACAATCACAAGTCCCTTAACCGGGTTGTTGTACCTTCCGTGTGTTGCAACCCTGATAATCTCATCAGCAGTGGATTCAGACCTTTTGCTTCCGAGCCTATGAACATCAAGACCAAGTTCTTTGGCTGATTTTAACATATCTGAAATATTGGTGAAATGTCTTTTTCCTTCTTTTCCTCCTGTTTTTGAAGCCATTTTATCCATTGCTTCAATTGCAGAATCTATATCATTATTTGCAAGAACAATACCTGCAACCGCATATTCCGCATTCAGGTATCCTTTGTTTCTGTTGATCAGTTTCAGACTCGCAGTTTCTATCCCACTGCAGATATCCTCACTGTCTCTTCCAAGGTTCTCAAGTCTGAGCTCCATCCTCCGGGCCGCAGTGGCAATATCGCGTGCGCTTGCATGGTATTTGAAATGAGCAATAAGGTCAACCATTGTTGAAAATCTGTCCGGTTTATCCTTCACAGCGCTTAAATTGGCTGGGGGTATAGACGGTACTCTCTTGATATGTTTCCTCTTTTTGTTCATAGTATCTATTCTGCATGGAAGTGTTTATAAATGTATCTTTATGTATATCAGAATTTCTCATTCAGATATCTTACAGCATTTTTGAATATCTTCAGTCCGGCCCCATCCCTGATTCCGCCAAAAGGCCAGTAAGGACAGTTCTGGGGCATGTTAAATGCTTCAGGATGCGGCATAAGACCGAAAATACCACCTGTTTCATCGCATATTCCTGCTATGTTTTCCATAGAACCATTCGGATTATACGGATATCCTGCAGGTTTCCCGTATCTGTCAACATAAGTCAATGCATGGAGATTTTTCTCTTTTATCTCCCCGATTATTTTTTCAGAACCGATGAATTTGCCCTCACCATGTCTTACGGGCAGTAACAGGTAATCCATTCCGGTCGTAAATAAACAGGGTGATTTCTGGTTTATCTTAAGAAACACCCACCTGTCCTCGAATTTTCCTGAATCATTTGCAGCCAAAGTAACTCTCTGCTCAAAATCAGGAACAGGAAGAACACCTAATTTCACAAGAACCTGAAAACCATTGCACACCCCGATAATAAGTTTATTCGAATTCACAAAATCTTTTACAGGGTCATGTAGTTTGTATTTCATTTTATTTGCAAAAACTTTTCCTGAACCCAGGTCATCTCCGAAGGAAAATCCACCCGGGAAAAACAACAGATTATAATTTTCAAGAACTGCCGGATTTTCAATAACCTTGTTTATATGCATGATTTCGGCTATTCCGCCGCTCTTTTCAAATGCGTATTTACTCTCGTGCTCACAGTTTATCCCATAACCTGTAAGAACAAGCGCTTTTGCTGCTCCCATGCACATATTAAGTTAAGAAAAACCTAAAAACCTAGACTTTTTTCAATCCTCTCATTCCTTCAAAGTTTGCAGCCTTTCTTGTGAAAAGAAAAGCATCATTTGCCATGCATATTGCAGCAGTCAGAACTGATTCTGCCGGGGGTTCAACACCTTTTTCAGAAAGTTCATTGTTAATTTTATCTGCGATAACTGCGGCCTTTCTGTCAAAAGGAAGAATTGTAACACTGTTGGCAAATGAAATAACAACATCTCTTTTGCTGATTGTCTGAAGCAGGTTATAGAGGGTGATTCCCGTGATGCATATCTCTTCCTGGTTTGCATAATAATGGAGTTTTTCGACTGTACTCTGCTCACCGCGGAGAAAATCAAGAACTGCGTCGTAGCCGAGGCATATCTTTTCCATTATTTCACCATCATCCTTTCCCGTTTCATCCGTTCAGTGGCTCTAGTGTCTATGTCTGTGCTTCCGATACTTCCGGCATAAGACAATATCTGCCCGCCTTCTGCCTTTCTCTCTTTAAGAAGATGTCTTATTGCAGCGCTGAAGCTCATTCCCTTTGCCTTCTTCAGTCTGTACAACTCTGCATACACGTCATCCATTATTGTGATGACTTTTACCATGGGAGGTCACACCATTTCTACTGCAATACATTTAATAAATGTATTTATTTTTCCACCTCGAGAAAGATTCTTTTGTTGTAGATGCTTGCTTTTCCCGTTCATTTTTCTCAGACGATAAAGAGAAACTATTTAAAGAACCTTCTACCGAGGTAAGACCTACCTCCCAACGAGATAACCCCCGCATGCATGTTATCAGTGGGAGAGAATGGCGACTAAAGGTGTGTAACTATGGAAGATTTGGTAAAATCCGTTATGGGTGAAGCGACCCCTGCAAAAGAAGAAAGTGGACCAGAGTCTATGAGCTCTGAGACGATTAAAATCGTTACCGTCGGTGTCGGTGGTGCTGGAAACAACACTATCAACCGTTTGATTAAATCCGGCGTTAAGGGCTCTGAGCTCGTTGCTGTAAACACTGATAAACAGCACTTAAACATCGTTCATGAAAGGGCGAAGAAAGTGCTTATCGGTAAAAGCGTAACCAAAGGACTTGGTGCTGGTGGTTATCCGGACATCGGAGCAAAATCAGCAGAAGTCGACAGGCCTATGATTGAAAGAGAGCTCGAGGGAGCACATCTCGTATTCGTTTGCGCTGGTATGGGCGGTGGAACCGGTGGCGGAGCAGCCCCGATCGTTGCCAATATCGCAAAAGAGCAGGGTGCAATAGTCGTGTCAATGGTAACTTATCCATTCGCTCTCGAAAGAGCAAGAAAGAAAAAGGCAGAAGAAGGAATCAAACTGCTGAAAAAGCACTGTGACTCCGTAATTATCCTTGACAACAACAGACTGGTTCAATTAGTGCCTAACCTTCCGATGGCAGAGGCATTCTCTGTCGCAGACGAAATCCTCTCAAGGGCAATCTCAGGCCTTGTATGGACGATTACCCAGCCCTCTCTGATTAACATCGACTTTGCAGATGTTAGAGCAATCATGGAAGGCGGTGGAGTCGGATTCATCGCAGTCGGAGAAGGAAAAGGAAACGACAAGGTAAGGGCAGCAGCAGAAGGAGTAATCAAGAACAGACTCCTCGACGTTGACTTCGAAGGCGCAAAGGGTGCAATCATCCACATTTCAGGTGGTTCTGACCTCACTCTCGGAGATGCTATCAAAGCAGGAGAAATCATTACCGAGAGAATGGACGGAGAAGCAAACGTCAAGTGGGGAGCCAGGATTATGAATAATTACGAAGGAAAGCTCGAAATCGTGGCAATTGTTACAGGCGTAACAGGAGCCTCGGTCGCGGGTCAGGCCTTCACAGAAGAAGAAACATCTACCCTCCCACCATACAGCCAGGACCTTGAAGTCCTGGGCTGATTCATGAAGGCGGCCCGACATATGGGACGCTGAGTGAATTTTTATTTTTTTCTTTATTTTTTATCTCTGTAGATTTCTATTCTTCAGAAACAATTAGAAAATAAAAAAGTAAAAAATTAGCCTGGAGCAGCTCCTATCATGAAGTTCACCAGCAGTCTTGATGCCTTTCTCCTTTTGTTGACGGTAATCGCAAGAACCTTGTTCTCTGTTCCGGATGAAATCTCCGAAAGGTCCTGAATTCTCACCTTCTTTCTCTCGAGCATGTTCATCATGTCGCCCATTGCTTTAAGGTGGTTTGAGATTTTGATTACCAATGCATCGGGCTCAACAGTCCTGAATCCGTTTTTCTCAAGTTCGGATTTGGCTTTCTTATTGTCCTTGACAGATAATGAGACGATAGCCTTTCCACCTACCACATCCACGTCTATACCATCTATCGGTATGCCTGTCTTGCTAAGGACGTACGAGACATCCGCAAGTAGACCAGCCCTATCTTCGCTCACAACTACAACTGACTTCATTTAAACCACCTTTTTTAAATCTCACAAATATTTTCTTATATCCTCGGAGACCGCGTCAAGTATCCTGAATGCCTTCAGGCCTTCGTCCGTTCCCGCCATGAATGTTCTCACTTTTGCCCTGTTGAGCACCTTTGTAAGCTCAATCTTCTCCTTGTGGGTAAGCGAGACATTATTCTGCCCCAGGATGTCTCTCATCCTGATTACTATTGCTGCTATTCCTGCAGCATTCGCTCTGCTTGTCTCCTTGAGCGCGATTGTCGTCTGTTCAAGCTCTTCTGCCAGACCATAAATCCTTCCTCTGGCTTCCTCAGCATCTTCATAAACTATGAATTCCGGTTTTTGAATCAGAATCGATCTTATTGCCCCAAACATTCATATCACCTCTACTTATCTTAGTGAATGTTGTTGTATATATATCTTTTCCTGATTTTCATGTGTAAATTCACATTTATTTATAAAGATAATGGTTCGTTGATTCACAATTTTTACATAAAACTGGTGTTTCCTCACATTTCATCTTTAGCCAACAGGCTTGCTCAGGTTTTTATTTTTTTGTTGGGAATTCAAACCCATGAAAGTAACACCGTGGGAAGTAGAGGGGGCAGTGGACTACGATAAACTCATCAAGGAATTCGGCACCCAGAAAATAGACGAGAAACTGATTGGCAGAATGAAAAAGAAGACCGGAAAACTCCATCTCTTTCTGGACAGGGGCTTTTATTTCTCCCACAGGGACCTGAATCTTGTTCTCGACGACTATGACAAGGGCAAGGGATTCTTCCTATATACCGGCAGGAAACCCTCAGGACCGATGCATATCGGGCATCTGACCCCGATGATATTCACAAAATGGCTTCAGGATGTTTACAAGGTAAATCTTTACATCGAGATAACCGACGACGAAAAGTTTGTATTTGACAGAAAAACAGACTGGAAGCAGATAGATTCATGGGCAGAAGACAACATAAAAGACATAGCAGCAATCGGTTTTGACCCGGACAGAACATTCATTTTCAAGGACAGGGAGTACATAAGACATGTTTATCCGCTTATCATGGATGTTGCAAGACGGGTTACATTCTCAACTACGAAAGCTGTTTTCGGGTTTACCTCAGAAAGCAACCTAGGGCAGATTTTCTATCCCGCATATCAGACAATACCGACCATGCTCGAGAAAAAAAGATGTCTTATTCCATGTGCGATAGACCAGGACCCTTACTGGAGAATACAAAGGGATGTGGCAGAGGCAATGGGATACAAAAAAACAGCTGCCGTCCACAGCAAATTCCTTCCTCCGCTTCAGGGGGTGGCAGGAAAGATGAGCGCTTCAATGGTTGACACGGCAATCTGGCTTACTGACGATGAGAAAGCAGTAAAGAAGAAAGTGAACAAATACGCATTCTCAGGAGGACAGGCAACAGTGGAAGAACACAAGAAAAAAGGAGGGAATCCTGATATTGATGTCTCGTTCCAGTGGCTGAAGATTCTTTTCGAACCGGATGATGCCAGATTGAAGAAAATAGAGGAAGATTACCGTTCAGGCGCATTGCTTACCGGGGAATTGAAAGCGCTACTTATCGAGAAACTCAATAAATTCCTGGAAGAACACAGGAAAAAGAAAGAAAAAGTGGATATAGAAAAATTCATGAAAACCGGAAAGCTTGCGCAGAAAATGTGGGAGACTTATTATGAGTAATGCAAGGACATTGAAGCAGAAGTCCTTCCCAAAAGCTCTTGCATGCGGAATGCTTCGTGATAATGAAAGGATTCTTTTTCTGCTACGAAAAGACAAAATAGAACACATTGAACTTCCATCGGTTGAAATCTTCGGCGAGGAAGACCCTGTGCAGAAACTCACTGTTGAATTCAGAAGACAGACAGGAATAGATGCTGAGGTCTGCGAGATAAAAATGGAAAAGCGCTACAATGCGGGTTCGAGAAAAAGAAAGCACTGGATTCCCTGCCTTGTTTTCAGTATGCGCGCAAAAAATACGAAAGTTGTTCCTGCAGAAGAATTTTCAGGATTCAAATGGCTTAATTTGGAAGAAGCAAAAAAGAAAAAGCGGGGAAGAAAGGCGGAATGGCTGAATCACTGAAATTTTACTTCCATCGGTTTTTTCTCTTCTTCTGTTGCTTTGAAGTATTCCTTTTGTTTCATAACGAAAATTCCCGCAACTATTGAATCAGGGAATATCTGTATTCTTGTATTGAACAGAAGCACGGAGTTGTTGTAGAATTCCCTCCTGTCGGCTATCTGATTTTCAATTGACATCAGTTTTTTCTGAAGCTCAAGGAAATTCTCATTTGCCTTCAGCTTCGGGTAATTCTCTGCAACAGCAAAGATTGTCTTAAGGTCAGCGCTTATTTTTTCACTTGCTCCTGCCTTTGTAGCAGGTGTTTTCGCTTTTGCCAGAGAAGCTCTCATATTCGCAATCTCTGTCAGTACCTCCCGCTCGTGCTTCATATACCCTTTTACTGTTTCAACAAGATTCGGAATCAGATCAGACCTCTGTTTAAGCAGAACATCTATGTTAGACCATGCTTTGTCCATGTTGTTCCTGAGAACAATCAGTCCGTTATAAATTGAAATCACAAAAAACACAGCAAGAATACCGATAACCGCAAAAACAAATCCAAGACATATCTCCAAACCCGCCATAACAATCACCTATGGTTTCATGATTCCTGAAAAGAGCAAAAGCAACATCAGGCATATTGAAGAAAGAATCAATCCGCCAACGATATAATTCCTTACGGAAGATTCCAGTGAATACACTATCTTTCTCTCAGCCCTGTCGCTTATGTACATGACCTTTTCGTATTTACCTTTTTTGACTACAAGATTTTTATATCCGACATCACTCTTTTCATCATCCTTTATTTCAGCGTCCCCGAGAACATAGACCTCATCCCCGTCCGCTACATAATATTCAAATACCCTTACATTAAGATTCTTGTAATTATCGAATTTCCGCCGTATTTTTTCCTCCTGCTCTTCAATATATTTGAGTACTTTTTCATCTATTTTCTTGTGCTTCATCCCAAAGAGTCCTTTCCCGGAAATATATCCCTGGTATTTATGGTCCTGCGGAATCTCAACCTTCGCGCCTTTCGGGTCGACAAGGATTTTTCCAGTGTTATCCTCAAGATAAAAAGGAGAAGTCGAATCTATTTTATAGAAAGTCCTCCAGCCACCATGTTTCCCTGATTTATAGAACTGTGCTATTATCCTCCAGAATCCGCATTTCGTCTTTGCTACTGGGCTGACCATTTCCCCTTTGCATCTTGCAGCACCATGCAGTTCAACAAGGCCGACCGCAGCAGACCTGACTTTTGAAGTAGGGGTATTCGTTATTTTCTGGACAAGAAGATGTTTTCGTGTGCCGTCGAATATCAAGTAGAGGCCGCCGAAAAATCCGAGAAAAACATAAATTAATCCCCCGCCGCTCATATGATTTCACTCCCTACAGTATTGAAGATATTATTCCGATTAAACCTATAAAACTTATGAATGCCCCCCAGTATATCCATCGTTCCATCGGCCTTTCCAGCTGCATGACCGTATCCTTTTCCTTGGAATTGCTTATGAATAGAATATTTTCAATTCCTTTTTGAATATTAAGTACATCTCCGTCCTTTGTGGCGCTCCCTATGACGTATACCTTGCTTCCAAGAGGAATATATTTCTCATACACCCTTATCTCACTGTTTTTCTTCCTGAAGAATCTTCCCTTTGCCGATTCATTCCCTCTTTTATTAATGAATTCCAATACTCTCTTGTCTATTCTTTTCGCTTCTTCACTCATTATCTCTCTTCTCAGCTGGTCTGAAACTTTTCCCACAATGGGTCTTTTCTCAATGCTTAGCCACCCTTCGTAAATATTGCTCCACGGCAATAATATCAGGGCATCTTCAACACCTACTCTCGCTTCTCCGCTTCCATCATCAACATAGAATAAATCAGGGCTCCGGGCATGGTAAAATTGTTTTCCCTCTTCTCTGGTATTTCGGTTAAATGTCCTCGCAAGAATCTCCCAGTATGCACACTTTTCTTTTGAAACAGGACTCAGCATCTTGTTTTTGGTTTCTGCTTTTCCGTATATCTCTACAAGACCAACTGCTGCGGATCTGATTTTTGAAGTAGGGGTATTTTCTATTTTTTGTAAAATGAGAGAACGAAATACCGAACCTGCGGCAATTAGCAAAATTCCAGAGAAAAAGAATAATGCAGAACCCCACAGGAGAGCGGAGTCTGTCATCACTTCACCAGTTTGAACTTGAATCCGTAGTGGATAAGTCCTTCAGGGTCCTCCCGCTGTATTATCCGGAATACATTCTCGACCTTTGCACCGATTTTCACATCTTCCGGATTGCAGTCAACAACCTGCCCGAGAACTCTGACCCCTTCTTCAAGTTCAATTATTGCAATTACGTAAGGAATCTGCTCTTCGAATCCTGTAGGCGCCGAATAAATCGTTGTATGAGTATAAACTTTTCCTTTTCCTGCAAGCTTAATCTCCCTTAATTTTCCTTTCCTCCTGCAGCCTGGGCAGATTGACCTTGGAGGGAAATAGCACTTTCCGCATGTTTCACATTTTGCACCAATAAGTCTGTATCTTTCAGGTATTCTTCTCCAGGTTAACGGAATGGACTCTTTCATTCAATCCCACCTATTTCTTTGTCTTTTCATAATGCTCTTTGAAAGTTTTTATTCCTTTGTCAGTAAGCGGATGATGCCACATCTCCTCCGGAACTTTCGGGGGAATGGTTGCAATCTGGGCTCCTGTCTTCGCAGCCTCCACGACATGCTCAATACTTCTTACAGAGGCGACAATCACTTCTGTTTTGAATCCGTAATTGAAGTATATTCCCATTATATTTCTCACAACCTGCATTCCATCCTCGCCAATATCATCCAGTCTTCCGACAAAAGGAGAAACATATGTTGCACCTGCCTTTGCTGCAATCAATGCCTGTGAAGGTGAAAATACGAGAGTAACATTTGTTTTGATTCCTTTTTTACTAAGCAGACGCACTGCATGGATTCCTTCCTTTGTCATCGGAACCTTGATTACAATGTTCTTGCCCCACTTAACGAATTCCTCAGCTTCTTTGACTATTCCTTCTGCGGTATCGCTTATGCCTTCCACGCTCAGAGGCCTGTCTCCAAGAACCTTTGCAATCTCTTTCACAGCCTCCTCCTGGCTTTTACCGGATTTCATTATAAGCGTAGGATTGGTTGTAACACCATCGCATACCCCGAGTTCAACTGCTTTTTTGATTTCCTCAACATCAGCAATATCAACAAAGAATTTCATTTTTTCATCCCCATTGCTTCCTTAACAACTTCCTTTATCCCGGCAGCATCAAGCCTGTATTTTTTCAAAAGCTCCCAGCCGCCTCCGGATTCGCAGAATCTGTTATAAATACCATGAATTTTCACAGGGACGGGATGATTCTCGGAAACAACCTCTGCAACAGCACTTCCCATTCCCCCAGTAACCTGATGCTCCTCTGCAGTAACCATCAATCCTGTCTTTTTGGCATATTCGGTTATAGTTTCCCTGTCAATCGGTTTTATGGTATGCATATCTATTACAGCAGCATCTATCCCCTCTTTCGCAAGTTCTTCCGCAGCAAGCAAAGACTGATAGACCTGCAGGCCGTGCGCGATAATAGTGACATCCTTCCCATCACGGTAAACGTTTGCTTTTCCAAGTTCAAAGGGGGTTTTTTCAGTAGTAAACGTTGAAGTCTTCTCTCTCGAACTCCTTATGTAAACAGGTCCTTTATGTGCAAGCGCAGCCTTCATTGCTTTCTCAGCTTCAACAGCATCCGCCGGAGAAACAACAACAAGATTCGGAAGGACCCTTGTAATTGCAATGTCTTCAAGCGCCTGATGCGAAGCGCCGTCAGGACCTACATTCAGTCCGCTGTGCGACCCATGCACCTTGACATTCGAATTATTGTAGCAAACAGAAACCCTTATCTGGTCCCAGTTTCTTCCTGGTGAAAATACGGAATAAGCGGACATTACAGCAATCTTTCCCGTGGCTGAAATTCCTGAAGCAACTCCTGCCATATTCTGTTCTGCAACTCCGACCTGGACAAATCTTTTCGGAAACTTTCTCATGAATTCTCCTACTTTTGTGGAGTCAGCAACATCCGCACTGACCACCCAGATGTTTTCATTTTCCGATTCAACGAGTGCTTTGCCTATCCCTGCCCTGCTTGCTTTCTTTTCCGCAGGTTCCAGAATATTTTCTATCAGGTGCATTTCCTTGTTTATCATATCACTCGTCCTCCTCTTCAATCATCTCTCTCTGTTTTTCAAGTTCCTTGATTGCGTCTGCTGCCTGCTCGTCATTGGGCGGCTTTCCATGCCATTCAGCCAGGAATTCCATGAACGATACTGCTTTTCCCGGAACGGTATGAGCAATAATAACCGTCGGTTTTTCATAAACTGCCTTGCTTTCTTCGCATGCATCTATGAATTTCTTGATGTTATGGCCGTCAACATTAATCACATTCCATCCGAATGATTTGAATTTGTCTGCAAGAGGCTCCAATGGCATAACCTCTTCGGTATAGCCGTCAATCTGTATGTTATTCCTGTCAATTATTGCAGTAAGGTTTCCAAGTCTGTGTTTTGCAGCGAGCATTGCAGCCTCCCAGCACTGCCCTTCATCCAGCTCTCCGTCAGACATCATGCAGTATACTCTCCACTTCTTCCTTTCCCTTTTCGAAACTATCGCCATTCCAACTGCAATCGAAAGACCCTGGCCCAGAGGACCCGAAGAATTCTCAATTCCGGGAAGCGTGCCCTTGTGCGGGTGCCCCTGAAGTCTTGAACCGACTTTTCTCAGAGTAAGCAGTTCTTCTTTGGGGAAATAACCCGTATTTGCAAGTGCAGAGTAAAGAACAGGACAAACATGGCCGTTTGAAAGAACAACCCTGTCCCTCTCAGGCCATTCAGGATTTTTAGGATCGTGATAAAGAACATTGAAATACAATGCAGCATATACGTCGGCAAGCCCTATTGCCCCTGCCGGATGCCCTGAACCTGCTGCATTGAGCATCCTGACTACGTCCTGCCTTATCTCATTTGCCTTCAGTTTCAGCTGCCTGATATTATTTGTTTTCTTGAACATTTTTCCTTCCCTCTTCAGCAGATTTTCTTATGTTCTCAATCGCTTCCGGAATATTATCATGCTTGAATATCGCGCTCGCAGCAGCAAGCCGGTTCGCACCTGCAGAAGCAGCCCCTCCTGCAGTCTCAGGCCCCACTCCGCCGTCAATTTCAATATTCGCGTCAGGCTTTCTTTTCCTAAGTTCTTTTATCTTCATTTCGACTTCAGGAATGTATTTCTGGTTTGAAAACCCGGGATGAACAGACATTACAAGGAATTCATCGGTTTCATCAATAAACTCCTCTATTTTCTCCAAAGAGGTTTCGGGATTTACCGCAATCCCGATCTTTCCCATTCCTTTGAGCGAATCCCATCTTTCTCTTCCAATCACTTCGGCATGCACGAGATGCAATGCTTCTTTTTCACCAAGCTTCGGAATCTCCTCTTCAGGTCTTTCAACCATCCAGTGAAAAATATAATATTTATCGGGAACGAGCACCCTTGCGGTTTCCTCAGTCGATAATGTCGTATTCGGGACGAATTTTCCGTCCATCATATCTATATGAATAGTATTTACATGGGGCGTGACACGGTCTATCTTCGCTCTCATCTCCTCACTGCTTTTAGCGAGTACTGCTGGTATGACCTCTAGCTCTTTCATTATCAACCCTGCCCACGATAATTACCTATGGGCTGTTTTCTTTAAAAACTCTTCTAAAAGAATGAATCCAGCCCCTCCTGCTTTCCGCCCACTTTCAGCCCGTATTCGTCGTATCCGAGCTCCTTCAGTATCTTCATTACCGCAGGAAGCACCTGGTTGTTGATATAGTAGTCAGCATCATAGTCTTCTGCCATCTCAAGGGGAACGGCCTTCTCCGAAATACTCGTACCCTTCCTGCCTATGACGTAAGATATTATGCTTCCTCTCTCAATGGCCTTCCCTGCTTTCATTGCCTTCCTTGCGGCAGAAAGTTCAGGACTTTTTATATCATAGCCTCCTTTCGGGTCCTTGTTCAGCTGGGTGATGATAACAAGCTCTTCCATCGGTACCTTTCCGCTTTTCAGCCGTCCGATGGCATCCTTCACGATTCCAACCGCCTTTTTCTTGCTTCCTTCCTTGAGTATTGCCTCCAGAACATTCCTTTGGGTATCCTTTGCAATAACAGACCAGTCCCTCCTTACCAGTTCAAATCCCCTTATCTTTATCCTCCCATCTTCGCCAAGCATCGCGTATTTCTTTTTAGCGCCTTTCTCTTCCCCTGTTTTCTTGCTCACAAACACTCCGCGCGGATAGAAACCCTCAAGTTCAAGCTCCATCTTTTCAGGCAACGATTTATTTATCTCATTCATGAATTCAACAATCTTCTTCTTGTCTTCATATACGAGGAAAACAGAATCAGTATCCGCATAAAGCACTTTGAATCCCTTTTTCTCTGCAGAATCTATTGTTTCCTGAATGTGTTTTCTGCCCCATGCGGTCACGCTCTCAGCACATTTCCTTGAATACCATCTTGACCTCGCATAACCCAGGTAACCGTAAAACGAATTTGAAAGAATCTTTACTGCCTGCGAACGTGCAGCCGTTCTAACATACGCATCGCTTTCAGGGTCGAGTTTTTTGAGCTCCTTCTTCATCTTCGACCTGAAATCTATAAGATAATCAAGAACGTAAGGCACCAGACCCTTTGTTTTTGTTTCGAAAACAGCACCGGTAGGGGATTCCACAGTGCCCTTCCCTTTCTTGTCCGTAAGTGTTTCAGGATCGATATTGTAGGATACTATTATGGACGGATACAGACCCCGGAAATCCAGCACCGCAATATTGTCATATATTCCGGGTTCAGGAAGTTTTACAAACGCACCCTGTATCGGGTTATTCAGCCTTTCGCCTATTGCTTCACCAGCCGGCTTCGGCGGTATGACCATGTTTTTTTCAGCAGCATTGTACATAAGCAGATTTTCAACCAATTGCCCGCTTGTAGACAAACAAACATCAAACAAAATCATCCTTGTAAGTGTGCTCAATTCAATTTCAAGCGGAAGAAATCTTTTTCCAAGTGAAGAAGTCAGCTCAGAATCCGTCAGGGAATACAAAGCCAGTTCATCTATATCCCCCTTATCCCAGACTTTCCACATTTCCCCTTTCTTTATTTCCATCTTCCTTTTCCCAAGCACTTCCGACGCGATAGAATCAAGGGTAAATCTCTGTGCTTTTATCACTCCTATGAAGCCGAATAATCTCATTATCGGATAAAGGTCTATGTGCGTCCTGCCGTCAACTGAAACCCCGTTTATCATTCCCCTCTTTATTTTTCTGAATCCCGAGCTCCATTTTCCAAGTGAAAAATCAGCTTTGGTAATTTTCACTCTTTCAATAAGATAGGGGATATCGAAATTCGCAGTATTATATCCGAACAGGACATCTGGGTCCTCCTCTCCCACTATCTCGCTGAATCTTTCGAGCATTTCTTTTTCACTGCCGAGACTCTCGACATATTTTTCATTGGATTTCTTGAAAGTCAGCACGCCTTTTTTCTTTCCGCAATAGCTTATCATGATTACCGGGTCTTTTTTTTCCCTCGGTATTCCTACAGGATTGTATGTTTCTATGTCAAAAGCCAGGGTCTTAAGTTCAGCAATTTCCTTTCCAACCCCTATTATCCTCTTTATTATCCTGCCTTCCCGTTCATATCTTATCAATCCGTTCGGAATCAGCTGGAAATCAAAAACAAATCTTTTTGCAAAAGGAATGCCGTATTCAAAGCACGGAAAAGGAAGAAGGGATTTGAGGACAGGCACATCGGCCGGCTTCCTGCACACCACCTTCAGGAATTTTTTCTTTTTAAGCCCGTGGAGCAGGGTAACGGTTTCAACTTTCAGAGGACTTGCGGATTCCCCTTTTACAAATGTTTCCATGATTTCAATCGCTTCTTTTTTGTCCTCCGGAGCGTCGACAAGGAAATACGGGTCATACTGGAAGTAACGCTTCACGGTCTTCTTGCCTTTGAGCAACAGCGAAACATATGTCCTGCCATTCTTGACAGTATAACTGGCACTCAGGAAATATGCCTTCCTTACAACCATGTTTACTATTAGCCTACTATAGCTTTATAAAATTTCTAAGGTTAATCAGTTCTGTGATTTTTCATGGCACTCGAGCTCGAAGTTGATGAAGAAATGCCTGTTTTGCGTAAAAACAGGGCTTCCACCGGAATAAAAGAACTTGACGTCATACTTGAAGGCGGCTATCATCGTCCTGCAAATGCAATGCTGATCGGACCTACAGGCATGGAGAAATCGGTTTTTGCATATCATTTCGCCGCCTCCGCCGACCCGAAAAAAGAAAACGTTTTTTTCATCTGCGGGGATTCCTCTCCTTCTGAAATAATCAAAAAAGCAGCGGACTTCAACATCAATATGAACAAAGACAACATCCATTTCATTGACTGCTACAGTGCAACACTCGGAGGGCGGAGAGAACTCGAATCAACCGAAAAAATAAAGATGCTTTCAGGTCCGGGCGCCCTTAACGACCTTTCCCTTGAACTGAACGAGGCCCTTAAGAAAAGCACAGGCAAGAACCAGAGATTCATTTTCCAGACGCTTTCAACATTTGTTCTTTACAATCCCCTTGATTCCATAAGGAAATTCATGAATGTAATTGAAGGCAGGCTGAAGGGTGCAGGAGCAACGACCCTTTATACTGTTGAAGAGGGGGTGCATGACAAACAAGTCCTGACTCTTCTCGAAAGAGGCATGGATGAAATATTTGTTCTTGAAGAAAAAGCAGGGAAATTTTTGCTCGAGGTTCCCAGGGTGCCGATGCCCATACCCGTAAAGCTTGGAGCATCCGGAATAACAATAGTCTAGGTGGATGATATGCCAGAAGAAATTGCTGAAAAGAAAGGCGGAAGAATCGAGGAAATACTTAATGAAATGAAAGCCGAGGGGATAGGGGGTGCTCTTGTAAGGAAAGACGGAGTTGTAATCTATTCAACAGTCGCACTTCCCGATGTTGCTCCGGGCCTTATAGCAAGATGTTCGAATATTTCCGATGCTTTGATGTCAAAAATCCAGGACACCCAGAAAGAAAATGAAATAACATTCTCAAACGGAACCATAGTCGCCGTTCCAATGAAAAAATTCATCTTTTACGGAGTTGCAAAAACAAAAGACGAAAAAAGAAAAATCCTTGAATATTCAAAGAAGGCATTAAATGTGATATAAAAATGGAATTTTCACGGCTGCTTTCAAAGTATAAATATGCCGACCTCAGGATAGAATACGGCAATGAATTGAATGTAAACCTAAGGGACAGAGAAACGAAAATACACGGCGGAAATTTTTTCGGAATATCTGTAAGAGTGCTTCACAACGGTGCATGGGGGTTTGCTTCATCAAATAATCCTAATACCGGTGCTGATTTTCTTCTTAAAAAAGCAGAGAGGCTGTCGTCTCTTACAAAAAGCACCAGTTCTGTTTCTGAAATAAAACCGGTAAAAAAGAAAATCAAGGACAAATACGAAATAACCGATTTGGAGGCGCAGGCATCAGAGCTCATTGATGCAAAGAAGCTTATGGAAGGAAAGGACATATTCTCTACAGCTCTTTCATGCAACGATACGCAGGTAAAATCAGAGTTCTACAGTTCTGAAGGCTCTGAAATAATACAGAATTATTCCTATACCTATCTTGCCTGTGTGGCGGTTGCAAGATACGGCACCGTGATACAGCGTGCGGTTGAAACCTCTTCTTCAAGAAAAGGATTTAAAGGCCTGAAAATAAGCAGTCCGTGCATTGAATCAAGGGAAAAAGTCCAGAGGCTTATCAGGGCGGAAGCGCCCCCTAAAGGAAGGTTTACCGTGATTCTTGACCCGGAAATGACAGGAGTATTGACTCATGAAGCTGTGGGACATGCTTCAGAAGCAGACAGTGTTGCCAGCAACGAGTCCATATTTGCAGGGAAACTGAATACAGAAATTGCAAACAAATTGGTCAACATATCCGACGACCCTTCCAGGCGTTATTTCGGATTTTATGATTATGATGACGAAGGGGTCAAAGGCCAGAGAGCCGATATAGTAAAAGAAGGCGTTCTGAAAAATTACATAAACTCCAGGGAGACCTCCAGAGAAACTTCAACAGAACCAAACGGCCATGCACGTGCGGAAGACGTTTCCTATGTGCCGGTAGTGAGAATGAGCAATACTTTTTTTCATCAGGGAGAACATTCTCTGGATGATATTTTTGATATAAATGAAGGGATTTATCTTAAGGGCATGATTGGAGGAAGTGTGGATACTTTCACCGGAGGCTTCATGTTCAAGGCAGAGGAGGCATACACAATAAAGAACGGCGAAAAAAATAAATTGTTAAGAGACGTTACAATAACCGGGAAAATACTTGAAGTCCTTAAAAATGTAGAGGCAGTAGGAAAGGATTTTGGTACAAGTCCCGGAATGTGCGGAAAGCTCGGGCAGAGCGTTCCTGTTGAGGATGGAGGTCCGCATATAAGAGTAAAAGATATCGTGGTAGGATAATGGACATAATTTCCTTCGTAATGGGTTTTTTACTTGGGTTGTGTGCAGGTTTTCTTCCAGGAATACATCCTAACACGCTTGCTTCTGTTCTTTCAACTTCGCCTCTAAGCGATCATTCAACCGCAATGATGCTGATAGGCATGTTTCCTGCAAATGTGATAGCATCTTTTGTTCCCGCAATATTTTTCGGAATACCTGAAGCCGGGACACTTGTAAGCGCCCTGCCGGGACACAGGATGACGATGCAGGGAAAAGGACTGATTGCACTGAAAACAGTCCTGATTTCAATTCTCATCGCAATTCTTTTTGCAGCATTTCTCTTCTACCCCTCGCTTTTTGTTTTCCCATATCTTTATTCGCTGGTAAAACCTGTTCTGAAATACATCGTGCTGATACTTGCGGGAATCCTAATATTCAAAAGCAGGAAAAAATTCCTTGCAGCAGTTGTTTTCATCTGCGCAGGGCTCCTTGGTTATTTTTCCCTGAACAGTGAAATGCCAGACCCGTTCATGCCCTTGTTTTCAGGTATGTTCGCAGTAGGCGCGCTCCTAAATATGACAGAAAGCAAAATTCCCAAACAGAAAAAGGAGGGTATGTTCAAAATAAATCTTGTCCCCTACATCCTTTTGGGAGTTTTATTCGGTTTATTCGCAGATGTTCTTCCTGGAATAAGCTCTCCCTCGCAGATGGCAACATTCATGGGCATTGCAGTTCCAATGAATTCGCTTGCATATCTCTCATCCGTAAGCTCAATATCAATTTCAGAATCTCTTTTCTCACTTTCGACAAATGTTTCAATAGACAAATCAAGAATAGGGACAACCGCCTGGCTTTCGGAATTCATAAACATCGAGCAGAATCTCATACTGCTGATAATCCTTTTCATTTTAAGCGCATCAATGGCTGCGCTCATTTTGTATCTTCTGCGCAGGAAAATAAGCGCAATCGCCGTTATGAATTCAAGACCAATCGCCGTAATACTGATTGTCTATCTTTTCATTGTAGCAGCACTGCTGGATGGTTTTCTGGGTATAATAGTTTTCATTGTTGCCTCAGGCCTTGGCTGGATAACAGTAAAACTCGGGGTTGAAAGAACACAGCTGATGGGCGCAGTGATAATCCCGACACTGATGCTTTTATTCGGAATATTCCTATGAATCCGAATAACTTTCCCATAATCTTTCAAAGAAATCGAGCATAAGTTCCGGAGAATACCTGTCAATATACTGCCTTATGCACTCCCGTATTCCTACAAAAACGCTTGGATGAACAGTGTCATGTATGTTTTCAACTTCCTCCTGCGCATCCCTGAGCAGTTTGTCATTTTTTCCGCATCTTTCTATAAGCTCAGCTATCTCTTCCGGATCTTCATCTCTCTTTCCGGAAGCAATTCTCCTTAATCTGTTAACATAATACAGCTTCAGAAGATTTTCTTCATCTACGCTTCTTGCAATAATTATTTTTTCCTCAAGATTTTCCTTGTCAAGAACCGAACCGTCCTTCTCCTTAATGAACGGTTTGAATTCTCTTCTTCTCAGAGCAACATTGAATCTGACTGCCATTGCATAAAGCAGTGAAAGTCCGAGCGAATAAACGGTTTCCTTTGATTCTGCGGTTATTGCTATCTTCCCGGTATGTATTTTCTCGAATTTTTCGGGACACACAGAGGCGCGGTTGAATTTTACCTTGCTTTTTGATTCGAATCTTATGGGTATCACGCTGTCCATATCAATTATCGTGGCTACCCATCCTTTCTTTCCATTTTCATCCTCCACATAATCAAGATGGATATGATCTCTCTTGAAGTCAACATGCACCCAGCCGTGCGGTCCTTCCTCATCTATCTTGTTTGCCATGAATGCTATTCCGTCAAGACACTGCATCGCAGCACTCATAACTGCTGCAGTAAGGTCCTCTTCCTTATTGAAGAACAGAAGATAATCGGTTATACTCCAAGGCTGGTACTCTGTCTGGATTACTAGTTGTCTGCCATATTCAAACGGTCTTCCCGAAGCCGAAAGAATATTCGGATGCTCCTCAAATCTGTCAAGGTTCTGGGATTCCTTCATCATGTCCGTATATATGGTGCTGTCCTGTGCCTCAACAAGTTTTCTCTTCGGTGTTTTGAGCACCACATCACCGTATAATTTTCCATTCCAGTATCTTTTAGCTCTCCATACATCTCCTGAAATATTTCTTTTGCTTGAAAGTTTTTCCTCAACAATGAATTTTTCTATTATTGTTTCTGTCTGTCCCCTGACTTCCCATTCCTTTTCTATCACAGAGCCGACTTCTATCGGCCTTTCCTCTTTCTTTGCCTTTATCTCATCTTCGAATATTTTTTCAGGAAGTGTTCTCTGGCTTTCTGTGTGTATCTCGGTACGTGTTCTTTCCTCCCCCCTGTTCATCGATTCAATCATTTTCCTGCTGATCTCTTTCGGAAGCTCTGGCAGCTGATTCAGGTGATGTTTTCTCAATGCCTTCAGTCGGTCGGCCATCGAGCCGCTTCCACTTATGCTTTTCCTGAATTTTTTCATGCAACATCACCCATCGCTTCTTTACGTTTCATTTCAAACAGTTTTTTCATCTCTTCCGCATTCAGCCTCTCTTTTCTCTCTTTCAGACAATATGCAATTACTTCGAATAATTCCGGCTTCACTATACTTTCGAGTCTCCTCCCTTTCTCTTCCCTCTTTGCAAGTTCAACCAGTTCTCCGGCCTCCTCCTTTCCGAGTTTTGCTACATTCTGGAGAAGTTCAGTAACTGTAAAATACCATCCCCGTGTTCCGACTGAATACGATAATGAACTCATATACCATGGATAATTGGCCTTCGCATAATCCTCTGTAATAACACCGATATTGAATTTTATTCCAAGCGCGAGCCTTTCCTTAAGGTCCTTTGCACCGTATTTCTCCGCAGTTTTATCGTCAACAGCGAACGTATACAAGAGCCCCTTAAATCTTCCTTCAATCTCCTCTTTTGTAATAAATTCCACTTCATGTAACGTATCCTTATGTCCGCACCATTTCATTTCAGCATAAATTTCAGGCATGATTTTGCTTATTATGGCCTCCCTGTGTTTTTCAACCAGTTTTATCATTTCAGGAGTATCGTAGTCCCTGAGTCCCAAAACAACCCTTCTCTGCTTGTTGGTAAAATACAGTTTTAACAGGTTTAATTCATCCGTAGTGCGCGCCCTATCAATTTTCTCCAGCATATTTTCCGTGTCGATTACCTGCACCTTCGTTGTTACTTCATCGAATTTTTCTTCACCAGGCAGTAATGTCGGTCTTGAAACCCTGTCAAACTCTTCTTCATATTCATCAGGAATTACCAGAATGCTCCTGTCACTCAAACTGGCAGACATTCTTTTTTCAAGCGCATACATGACCGCCATGCCAAGCGAATATATTGTTTCGTCAGGTTTTGCATTGAATGCACTATTCGCGTCATGCAGTTCCATGAACTGCTCCGGGTCACAATCCAGACTGTATTTCATCTCTTTCTGCATGCTAACCCGCTTCGAAATAGGCCTTATACTGTCCAGGTCAAGCATCTTTGCTATAATCCGTGTTTTTCCGTCTTCCATAAGTTTTTTATCAACACCAAGATTTCCCAGTTTGAAATCATTGTTTACACGTCCATCGGGTGCATCCCCATCCTTTGAATTTTCAAGATATGTGATAGTGTCCAGAATTTGTATTCCAATTTCAAAAAACATATCACTCAATTGCCTTTCCCCATCAACATTCCAGCTGTAATCAGTAAGCGTATGAGGTACGAATTCCATCTGCACTACCAGTCTTCCTTTATACGGGTAAACATCGGCAACAGGAGAAACTATGTGTTCATTGTCCGCGAATCTCTGCAGATTTTTAATTTCTTCTCCGGCCTCCTGATAAAATCTATCAAGAATTATTCTATCCCGGGGTCTTAACTCATCAGCTTTTTTTCCGAAAAGTTCTTCTTCACTTCTTATCCTTTTTACAACAACAAGCTCTCTTTCCCTCCCATCATCATATGTTTTTTCGGCAAGCCATACATCCCCTACAAGATTGGTATCATGCGAAGAAAGCTGCCTTATCTTGCGGAGTTTTCCTCCTTCAAAAGGTATCTCCGTCTCCTCTTTAATTACTCCGATAACTTCTCGTATGTGCTCTGTCGCAAGCATGGTTTTTCTGGTTTCAATTACCTCTTCGGCCCTTTCTCTAAGTCCTGCGTTGGGCGGCGGCGCCATTACCGTAGCCCCGATTTCAAAAGCTGAAGGGCGCTTTGGAATATCACTGGGCGCTATGCCGGAGATAGGTTTGGTTCCACCAATAATTCTACCTCTGCCTAGTTTCTTCTTCATGGATATATTTGTGTCAGGAAGGGTATTTAAATGTTAGCTTAAACCTACCCTTTCAACAACTTTAAGAGAAGAGCCTCCTGGGCCCACATCCTGTTCTCGGCCTGGTCCCAGACCGATTTTGCATTCTCCCCATCCAGAACATCATCGGTTATTTCAATGCCTCTGTGAGCGGGCAGACAATGCAGTATGATGCAGTCCGGCTTTGCAAGCTTAAGCAGTTCGCCGTTAACCTGATACGGAGCAAACTGTTTTGCCCTTTCCTCTGCTTCAGCCTCCATCCCCATGCTTACCCATACGTCGGTATAAATAACATCTGCGCCTTCAACCGCTTTTTTCGGGTCATGCTCAACCTCGACCTTGGCACCTGTTTTCTTCGCTTCCTCAACATATTCATTCCTCGGCGGAAAATGCTCAGGACAGCAGAGCACAACATGCATTCCGTATCTTGCGGCAATCAGCATAAGCGAATTCGCAACATTGTTTGCAGCATCCCCGATATAAACGAGCTTTCCCTTCTCCTTCCCATGCTCGATTATCGTCTGCATATCAGCAAGAGCCTGGCACGGGTGCTCCAAATCAGTAAGAGCGTTTATCACAGGAACAGAAGCCCATTTTGCTATTTCCTCAAGAGTAGTCTGTTTGAACAATCTCGCGCTTATGATATTCCCGTATCTTGACAGCACTCTCGCAGTGTCAGACATAGCCTCACCCCTGCTTATCTGTGAGCTTTTGAAATCCATTACGATTGAGCGCCCTCCGAGATTGTAGATGGCAGTCTCAAAAGAAAGTCTTGTTCTTGTCGAAGGCTTCTCATACAATGAAATAAGCACCTTTCCTTTCAGGTCATCCCGGTCCCGGTTGCCTTCTTTCTTGAGCTCGATGGCTTTGCTTACAACTTCCTTCATTACATCCTCAGGCATATCCTTTATTGTCAGTAAGTTCATATTTTCCAACCCCGCATATCCGAATAAAATCAGGTATCTCCTTCTCTTAGAATCTTTAAAAAGCTTCTCACCTACCTTTAAATATCTTTGGTAATAAATTCTTCATTCTACATCTTATGGTGAGTTTTAATGACGAAAATCAGAATAAAACTTAGCGGCGAAGATCCGGATGCCCTAGAGAATGTCACAGACCAGATAAGAGAGCTTTCAAAGACGCTGGGCATGACGTTCCTCGGTCCGGTAAGGCTTCCCAGAAGAAAAATGTCAATAACAACAAGAAGAACTCCGTGCGGCGATGGTACTGATACTTATGAGCACTGGGAGAAAAGACTCTCAAAAAGACTCATAGAGGTCGAGGGCAACGAGAAATATATAAAACAGATTCTCAGAGTCAAGGTCCCGACCAATGTGTTCGTTAAAATCTCCCTGAGCTGATTTGTTTTTAACTTTTCTTCTTCAATCCATTTCTTATGGTCAGGCTTCTTTTTGATGAAATGCTTAAGCGAACTGCTACGTGGTGCAGAATATTCGGGGTTGACAGCGCATATATCCAGGATGTTGCGGACAATGAATTATTGAAAACAGCAAAAGAGGAAGGCCGAATAGTCGTAACTCGCGATGAAGAGCTTGCTGAAAGATGCAGGACAGCGAATGTAAGGACCATTCTGCTCAAAAATGACAAGCTCGAAGACCAGCTGGACCAATTGAAATCAGAACTTGGAAGCATATTTACTTTTCCTGAAAAAACAAGATGCCCTGCCTGCAACGGGGAGCTGAAAATAGCTGATAAAGAGCAGGTGAAGGAAAAAGTAATCGATAATGTCTACAAACAGAATGAAAAATTCTGGGCGTGTAAAGAATGCGGAAAAGTTTACTGGGAGGGCAGTCACTGGAAAAACATAACAAAAATATTCAAAAATATAAAATGATTATTTTCTCATTACTTCCCGTGTTTCCTCTTTTTCAGGCGAGAAAAGCCCCTTCATTTTTTCATAAACAGCTTTGGCCTTGCCCGTGTTGTCCTGGGTTACATTGCACACAAAAACATCCGTATTTACGAAGTTTTCCCTTTCGGGCCAGGTATGAATGGAAACATGCGATTCAGCAAGGACGATTACACCGGTTACACCGCCTTCCCCGAACTTGTGGAAATAAGTTCCAACAACGGTTAGTCCGGAATTGGTTACAATATCAGTAAGCTTTTTTTCTAGTTCGCCCCTGTCTTTCAGCATTCCATTATTTTTGCATCCGAAGAACTCGGAGATTATGTGGAGTCCCCCCATCTGTCCTTTTCACCTCTTTTTACTCTTTTTTATAAATATAAATTTTCTGTAATTTTTACTGAGGGATTAGTATTTAAGGTTAACGGTAGACTTTCTTATCCATGATTTTACTTGCTTTAATCGTTTTGCTATCACTTGTAGTATTCTATGCTATACTGCAAACGGATTTTTCCGGAATGATAAAATTCGTCCTCGTAGTAATTGAAATGATAATAGTCAGCCAGGTTCTTGTAAGGAAATACAAACTTCCCAGTGAAATGGGCCTCGTACTTATCAAAAGCCAGAAAGGAATAAAGGTAATAGACAATCTCGCCAAGAACCAAGGCATCTGGAAATTCTTTTCCGACACCGGCTCCACAATATCATATGGTCTTCTGAGCATGGTCATCATGCGTAAAAATACCTCTTTGAAATCCGTGGTTACGGGGATGTTTCTCCTGATTGTTATATCAGCATTGGTAGCTCCGATGGCGATGGATTTTCTCAAAACAGTTCTTCTGGGAACTTCAATACTTGAAAAGGACCAGGCAATAGCAGTGGGCGATGTACAGACAACCGCATTCATTGTGCTGGCAATACTGCTTATCGGAGGATTTTTTGCTGCATTGCTGTTCAGCATACTCTATTACGGACTCTTTATCCTTTCACAGCTCATACAATTGCTTATTTCGGGTGTTGATACTTTATCAACTACAGCTCCTGGCGGAACGCTTTTGCTGCCCGGAGTTAATCTTCCGTTTTTTGAAGGCATACTGGCTCTGATCATAATAATGATTGTTCACGAGGGTTCGCATGCTGTTCTTGCAAGAATGGCAAATGTCCCTATAAGGTCTTCAGGAATAGTGCTTTTCGGTATAATTCCCATAGGCGCGTTTGTGGAGCCGGATGAAAAGAAACTTGAAAAAATTGACCGCGTAAGACAGACAAGAGTCCTTGCAGCAGGTTCTACGGCAAATTTTGTTTCAAGCGTTGTCTTCTTCATTTTATTCGTATTGTTGACCCTTCTTTTGAAGAGCGGATACGTAGGGGAATCAGGCCTTGCATATTCGGCCACAATGTTCATTTACATAACAGTCGGCCTTACTTTTGCGCTTAATTTCATTGTTGCAACCGTCAATCTTCTTCCGCTCCCGCTTTTCGACGGCTACAGGATACTGGATGTAAATATTCAGAACAAGCATCTGGTAAAAGCAATAATGATGATTACTCTAATAGCCTTCGTAATGAATTTCTTGCCCTGGTTCTTCGCTTGAACTTTTTTATATCAGGTCTTTTCTTCTTTGTTTTATTTGCTGCTTTTTTCGTTAATTTTATTTTAGGAGGCTCTTTCGGAACCTGTTCTATTTTTTTCTTAGCTTTGGCTTTAACATTGACTTTAAGGGCATGAACCCTGTTCTTTTTCGTTTTAATCATGGATCCAGGAACACATTTTTCTGTCTTGACCGGTCTTCTCTTCTTTCTTTTTTTGGTTTTTTCTTTCCTGATTTTCCCAGCCTTCGGAGTTTTCACAGGTTCCAGCCTTTCCGGTCTGAAGTTCTCTGTTTTTATCCTAGGCGCATGTACCCCAGGTAATCTTGCTTTTTTCCCCTCTACAATTTCCACTACTGGCAATCCAACTTGTTTTGCGGAATCCTTCGTTGTCTGTACAAAATCTGTTTTCCGGATTTTTTCTTTCCTGATTTTCTGTTCCGGTTCCTTCTGAAGTTGTTTTATCTTGGGAAGCTTCTGTAATTTCAATGCTGATACTTTGACTGCAGCTGCCTTTGAAATTTTAAGCATTGGAGGAGGCTGCCCCTTATCATCCCCGTCGGGAAATCCGTATAATTTTCCCCAGAGTTTTCTCTCTGTCGGATTCATAATAAGCCTTATTATCGGATTTTCTTCAAGTCTGATTTTTTCAGGCTCCGGTGTTTCTGATAAAACAAAAATACCTGCCACTGCAGCTTCACTGGTTTTTTGCGGTTCGACGGCATCCTGCGGTTTGTTTATCTCCTGCAGATTTTCCACAGGAATAATCATTTTGCGTTCTTCCGTTTTTTCATGCAAAGTCCTTATGTTAAATTCAGAAATGTTCCAAAGCTCGTCACGCCTTCCTTCGGTTCGTATTTGATGATTAATAACCGGATAACTGGGCGGAATGAAGTCTCCTGAAAAATCCCAGGAATCAACAGACGGAGGCGCAACCATAAGCATGGACATTCTTATCTGGTCGTCTTCCTCCCCGCAGTATATCTTGACTTCCATTATATCAGCAACAAGTTGCACTCCATTATCCATACTCAACCCGCAGGAGCCTCCTTTTTTGTTAGCCAATGAAAAATCCAGTCCTGAATCACTCACTGATTTGATTACCGAGTTTCCTTTTATCTCGATATCCTGCGTCATGTTTTTGTCAAGCCGCCATACTAATGCCAATTCGACATTCTCAGGCAGATGCTCAAGCGCAGAATCCAAGTCATCGATTTTTATGTTATTCGGATTCAAAAACCGCTTTTCATCCATTTCCATAAACGGAAGCCCCATCTCAAGAACTTTGTTGTCCTTGATAACCGCGACATAAAGCTGGAATCCGCTGTCCCTGCTTTTTCTAATGTCTCCTATTGCAGTGATTTCTTCCCCGAGTTTTTTGTAGTGCGCGCTCTGAGTGTGATATAATCTTTTTGTAATGTCCATTACTTTCTTTCCCTGAAATTCTTTCGTAACAGGGCGGTTGTCGCGGACTCGGTCTCCGTCATGGACTATAAGTCTTAATCTTCCTCCGCTCATCAATTCACCGATTAGATTATGGGCCTCTTTGAAAGCTTCCTGGGCAATGAAAGTTTCTCAAATGGGTGCCCGAAATTTTCTTTTTCTATCAATTTCACAATGTCATCAGCTTTCATTTCCTTTTTCTCATTGCTTTCTCTTATCGTAACAGTAAGCTTTCCTGATTTTTCTTCCATTTCCCCTATTACAGCAATATAGGGAATCCATTCTTTCTGCGCTTCCCTTATTTTCTTTCCAAGGGTTTCGGGCCGGTCATCAATGTCAACCCTTATCTTATGCCTGCCAATTTCTCCCATTATTTTTTCAGAATATTTCAAATGCTCTTCACTCACAGGTATTATCCTCAATTGTGTGGGCGACAGAACAACAGGAAGCATCGCCTTCTCACCTTTCGCCATTCTCATTGCTTCTTTCTCCAAAAGCGCGTAAATCACTCTTTCAATGCTTCCGCTTATCGATGCATGAAGTATGAACGGCCTTTTCTTTTCCCCGTCCTTGTCAACGTAATTTATATCGTAGGTGTCGGCATTCTCAACATCTATCTGCACCGTCGTCAATGCACTTGCCTTGCTCATCGAATCTACGAAATTGAATTCGAATTTTGTTATGAAATAGGCATATCTTTCCTTGAATAATTCCAGCAGAATCGGCTTTCCCGCTTTCTTGACCATTCTCATATACCAGTCCTTGTTATCTTTGAAGAAATCCTCCTGTATCCTGAAACCCACTTCGCTTTCCAGTCCATATTGGGCCAGCCATTCCAATCCAAGGTCAAACTGTCTTTCAAAATCCTCTTTTGCCTGTCCGATATCCGCAGCAAAAGTATGCATATCAGGCATCGTAAAAGCACGGAGCCTTTTCAAACCGGCAAGCTCTCCGCTCTGTTCCCTTCTGAATGAATATTTTGTAAGCTCGAACATTTTCAGCGGAAGATGCTTGTATGACATTACCATATCATGCGCTATCAGAAACTGGCCGAAGCATGCTGCAAATCTCAAAAACAAGGTTTTGTCCTCGCTTTGTACAACGTACTGCCTTGCAGGAAATCTGTTCAGATATTTTTTGAGTGTCGGGTGCTCAAGATCATACATTATAGGTGTTTCAACTTCCAGCGCCCCGTAGTCAACACAGGTATCTGTTATTGATTTCTCCAGTAATTTCTTTATCAGCTTTCCCTTCGGTAAAATTCTGAAATTCCCGGGATCGCTTCCGGGTTCGTAATCAATAAGCGAATGCTCTTTCATCAGTTTTATGTGCGGGGGCTCTTTTTCATATGCCCTCACTTTCTTCGTTTCATAAGTTGCAAATTTTTTCAGGTTCTCATGTTTTCCATATTTGAACCTGTCAATTTCATGCATTTTCCCGTCAACATCAAGAATAACGAACCTCGTTTTTATCTCAGCCTCTTTTTTCACGCTTTCGGAAATTTCTTCCTCTTCTTTCTTCCCTTTAACGGCCGTGAATTCTCTTGAAAGTTCGCTGAGCGGATGCCCCTTGCATTTCAGTGTATACCCCTTGTACCATCCAAATGGCGAATGGTCTACCTGATATCCCTCTTTTTTCAGAAGTTCTTCGGTCTTTTCAAGAACCTTTACCGCGACATTCGGAGCCGAAGGCTTTGAAGTAAGATGCACAAGCGGGTAAAGAAGAATATTTTTCGTTTTCACCTGCCGGGCAACAGAAGAAACCTCCTTTGCAAGCGCATCTGCACTTGCTCCGACTTCTTCATCACCTTTTTCAACAGAAGTAAAAACAACAAGAACCTCTTCATATTTTTCAGGTCCTTTTTCTTTAAGCTCTTCAGCATCCTTTATCGCCTTTTTCATAGGGCGCACTTCAATATAATCAGCATGAATGGTAAGTATTCTCATCTAATAACCCCTTTTGAAAATATGGACAACCGCAGTAGCCCCGCTTCCGCCTACGTTATGCGCAAGCCCTATATCCGCATTCTTAACCTGTCTTTCTCCCGCTTCTCCTCTCAACTGCCATGCAATCTCAACTGCCTGTTTTACACCAGTTGCGCCGACAGGATGGCCCGCAGCCTTCAATCCACCGGAAGTGTTGACAACAACATCACCGCCAAAGGTCGTTTTTCCTTCAAGCACTGCCTTTCCGCCGTCTCCTTTTTTGAAAAATCCAAGGTCTTCGGTGGCCATTATCTCTGCTATCGTAAAACAGTCATGCACCTCGGCAACCTGCACATCCTTTGCATTAATTTTGGCATTGGTGTATGCCTTTTCAGCAGCTATCTTCGTTGCCCTTAGCTCGGTAATACTTTCACGCGAACTTAATGCAATAGTGTCGCTTGCCTGGGTGCTTGCAACAATCTCAATAGGTTTTTTTACATAATTTTGTGCAGTTTCCATAGGCGCAAGCACAAGTGCGGCTGCCCCGTCCGTAATCGGTGAACAGTCGAACACATGAAGCGGGTCTGCAACCATTTTTGATTTAAGAACATCATCGATGGTTATCTCCTTTCTGTATTGCGCATATTTGTTGTGTACTCCGTGTTTATGATTCTTTACCGCAACCGCGGCAAGCATCTCGCTGGTCGTACCATAATCTGTCATATGCCTTCTTGCCATCAATGCATATAACCCCGGGAATGTTGCCCCCATAAAAAGCTCCCATTCCTGGTCTCCTGCGCCTCCAAGCGCATCGCTTACCCCACCAGTACTGAGCTCGGTCATTTTTTCTATTCCGCCTACGACCACGATATCCTTCATTCCTGATGCAACAGCCATTACTCCCTGTCTTAGTGCAATCGAACCTGATGCGCATGCGCCCTCAACCCTTGTAATTGGTATCGGGTTAAGCCCCATGTAGTCTGCAATCAGGGCCCCGACATGCTCCTGCCCTATAAGTCTTCCTGATGCCATTGTACCGATATATCCGCCTTCAATTTTGTCCCCGGTTATCCCTGCATCTGTAATAGCCTTTATCCCTGCTTCCACTACCATATGCCTGTAACTCTGGTCCCAGTTCTCGCCGAATTTCGTCATCCCGGTGCCTATAATCGCGACTCTCCTCATTTTCCTGACCTCTCATCTGCTAAGATAAGCATCTGTTATTCCTAAGAAGAGGATAAAAAGGTTTTGTTAAGGATTACGTCAATTCAGCAAATATGATGCTACACATATATTTATATATTTTTATGTTTCTAATAATAGAAAATCAATAAAATAGGGTGGGAGAAAACAATGTTGGCACTAAAAAGGTTGGATTACCCATATAAAAGTGTTGATGTAAGTTTTAAAGTGGATAATAAAGACCTTGCAATACTTTCAGGGCTGAGAGAAAACTGCAGATTATCCCTAAGGGAGCTTGCCGAAAAAGTGGATATGCATCCGAATACTGTTTTTCAGAGAATAACAAGACTGGAGAAACTGGGAATCATCCGCGCTTATCGTGCGGAACTGGATTTCGATAAACTGGGGTATTCCTATTGCGCTATCGTAATGATGAAGGCATCCGATGGTTATCTCAACGTCTGCAGAGATGCCATAATAGAAAAACTAGATATCCCGGAAATACAGGCTTTTTATAGAGTAACGGGAGACAATGACTGGTGCGCTGTAATCCGTGCAAAGAGCCAGAAGGATTTTGCCCGTATACTGGAAGAGATACTTTCAAAAGGAACAGTAAGAACAACCAGCTACGTAGTGCTTGATATCGAAAAACGCCCGTTTGTCTTCAACCCGTTTTTGAAGATTGAATAACATATATAAATATCCCTAACTCTAATATTATTGCAACGATGATATCACCGTCCCAGTGAGAGTCGAGAGACGATGACCGGAAGAGTAGCTTTTGAGTTGCAATCTATTTCTCGCTCTTATATGTGTAAGAAAGTGTAAAAGAAAGGTTTAAAAGCCGTTTGGCATACAGTATAAGCATGCTAAAATCCAAATCCAGTCCAAGTGATGCCCAGAAAACAGGTGGGGTGAGTGATTACAAGGACAACAAAAGATTTGAGAAGGCCCTGAAAGTTGCCGACCTCGGAGTATTAATGGAGGGCGAAGGAGCGTACAAGAGGGCAATTGACCTTTATTTTAAAAACGGCATGGAAAACTCCGCAAGGAAATGTGCTGATGAGCTCTATAACAAAAAGGATTCCCGTTCTCTAAGCAAGTATGATTTATACGCTGCTGCTTATACATATGCAAAACTTGGTGAATTTGAAAGGGCCCAGGAACTTGTAGATAAATTTAGTGATCTTGGACCAGATGGATTATACATGGCTGCCTCCGTGGCTATTGAGGCTGGCTTTGCCAAAAACGCAGAGATGATTGCAGCCAATCTTAGCGGAAAAGGGATTGTTTTTGATGAAAAACCAAATAGGACATTTTTCCGCGTTACTGACCAGGATTCGCTGAAAGCGATGGTCAAAGGTATGACATCACTGATTTTTTGGAATATGGTTAGTGAATCGGAAAAGATGTATTTTGCTCTAAGAATTTATCAAAAATTAGGAAAAATAGATGAAGTGGACAGATGTCTTGAAAACCTGGAAAATTTAAGGGCCGGAAAGCCAGAGGAGTATCACATATATGGGCTCCTCCTTACAAAAGGCGCAAAAGCAACACGCGCTGAGGGTTATGACTATCTTCAGGTTGTGTATTGTGAGCTTCTTGAAGAGGGGAAAATAGACGAACTCATAAGCGTAGCAGAAAAAGCCAACTCCGATGTTTATGAGAGATATTCGTCTTACAATGTTATTATGCATGGCTTGATCTACGAAGAAAAATTAACTGATGAAGCTTTTGTAAGAATTTCAATGAAAAAGGACAAAATCAAAAAAGAAATCGCAGAAAAAGAAAGAGAAAAACTGGGAAAAATCGTTGAACTCCTGGCAACAAAGAATTTTGAAAATATTGAGAAAGCATCTTCACTTGTGAGCAAAGTTAAATTTGAATTTCTTTCCGAAGAAAGGGTCCGCTCTGGATTTTTTACTGAAGAATGTGAGGGGTATAGACTAAAATGTGCAGACGCCGCATTTGAGTTAAAGGATAATGTAAAAGCACAAATCTTTGCAGGTGCCGCATACACAAGTTCGAATAGACCCCTGGAAAAAGCACTAACATGCGCACACAGACTTCTTGAATTGGGTGAATTGAACGCAGGCAAAAGACTTTACGAGTCTATTTCGTATCATTATCGTTTTGAATCAGAAAAAATCAATGAGATAGCTGACGGACTCAGGCATGATTATCCAATGGTAAGTCTTAGTTTATATGTAAACGCAGATAATAAACAAGCTGCATTCGAAATTACAGAAAAAATATTGGAAAATGGAACGTTCGAAGAGGTTGAGTGGGCTGCTTGGGCAGTGTCCAGATTAGATAAACATTCCCTCCTGATGCTCGAGGCTCTTGATAAGCTTGAAAGTTTTGGCGAGAAAGGACAAAAAAGTGCAAAGGGCATCTGTGCTGAAATGCAGATTTTTACACAACCTGCCGGAGAGGCTTAGGTTTTTGGCGAACCTTTATATTCTCTTTCTCATTAATATCGTTGAGAGGTTATTTTTAGAGGTGTGGTTATGAAACTTGTTGTATCAGATGCGCCTATTCTTAAGGCAGCAATAGACTCTATAGTCAGTCTTGTTGAAGAAGGGGAATTCGAACTGAAAGAAGACGGCCTTCATCTGAAGGCAATGGACCCGTCACAGATATCGATGGTGTCATTCACGATGCCCAAAGCAGCATTTGAAGAATATTCTATTCCGGAAGAAATGCGCATAGGTATAAACCTGGCACAGTTTTCAAGCGTGCTGTCAAGAGGCAAAAAAGGAGAAAAGGCCGAATTAACTATCGAGGACGGAAGACTGATAGTCAAATTCTATGCAGACAAGAGAAAGAAGACATTCAAGGTTCCGCTCATAGAAACCGGAGAAAGGCTCCAGAGAGAGCCTAAAATCGAATTCAAGAGCAATGTCAGCATAAGGGCAGATGCTTTCAAGGAAGCGCTCAAAGACGCCAAACTGGTAAGTTCACACGTAAGACTTGTATTAGACCCGAAAGAATTTATTGTCGAGGTGCGCGGTGACAGCGGTGATGTGAAGGAGCAGTTCGAACTCGGAGGCACTGAGGTTACCGGAATCAAGACAGACGGCGGTGCAAAAGCCACTTTCCCGCTTCAGTATCTTGAGGATATGGTGAAGGCAACGAATGCGTCCTCAAATGTGATAATTAACATGGAAACTGACAAGCCCCTGAAACTGGAGTATGAAATCGAGGGAGCCAAAGTCATATATTATCTTGCCCCAAGAATCGAGACTGAATAGAAAATGTTGAGATACACATATTTTTAAACCCTTTTAGCCTAAATATTGTAACAATGCACAATTTAGAGATAGGTAATTCAAAATGAAAACTTGCGGTTATAAAGAAAGTCATTTTCCTTCAAAGGGCGAGAGGCAGGAAGAGATAAACGGGGCTAAGAGGGAGGACGCAAATCTCCCCTTTTTCTCCCGCGAGGTGCCTGTTTCATCCAAAAGACGTGATACGATAGAAGGTGTGGCGGTCGATTATTCCTGGAAGCAGTCGAAAAACCCGAACATAAAGGTAAAATCAATGCTTTTTGAAAAAAATGAAAAAGAACTGGGAGACCTTTACAGAATAGACAGAAAAGACGGAATCGACAGGCTCTCCATAGAAAGAAGAGGCAAAACATATATTCTCAGAAAAACCGCAGAATACATAGCAAAAGCCCTCTATCGTGTGGCAGACAGGATAAAGGATTCTTCTGAAAGAATAGTCGGCTATCTGAAAAGCCTTTTCGGAAGTGTTTATGTCATATCCGTGATTGAAAGCGAGGCATGGTCTTTTGACGGCAGACTGACTTCTGAAAACATAAAGTATCTTGATATGGCCGACATAAACCAAAATCAGAAGAAAAAACTCTCTGACCTTGTTGTGGAAAAACTTTCTTCCCTGCATTCGAAGAATCTTGTGCTCGGAAACTTTACTCTTGACAGTGTCCTTCTTCTTAACAACGGCATGAAATTCACTGATTTGAGAGGGCTCAGGGCATCAAGGAAGAAATCATTCACTGTCGAGGAATTCAAGAGAATCCTTAGATATCTGCTTTCTGCAGGAATAGCAGAGCAGGAAGATGTTATCAGTGCAGTTGCATACTACATTTCTGAAAACTCTGAAAACTGCCAGGAATGGTATTCTGAAAACACAGGAAAAGAAGCAGATGAAGTTACAGTCGCTTCAAAAATAGAAGAAGATATACTTTACTAGATATTTTCTGTTTTTGTAGGTCCGTTTTCCTCTTTATTACGACTAAGTTTGTAGCTTGCAGCAAAATCAGCGCCAATCAGTCCTTCCTCATGGGTTATCACAAAAGTCTGGTTTACCACCTGCGGAACTTTCAACTGCAGGGTTTCCGATAACAGGCTTACTGCCTCCTTGTCAAGATTATGTGTAGGTTCGTCAAGTATCAGCCAGCTTAAATTAGGAGTCAGTACAGTGGCAAGCGCAACCCTCAATGTCAATGCAGCGCATGCTCTTTCCCCTCCGCTCGCAACTGTTTCAAGAGGTTTCCATTCCCCTCTTTCATGGACTTCGAAAACATAATCTTTTTCAGTGACCCCCAACCTTACTGTGGAATAGTTTTTGTAGGGGTAGAATATCTCCCAGACTTCATTCATCGCTGCATTTATCGCTTCTATAAGACTTTTCCTTAAGGTTATCTGGGTATCGAGAAGTGCATTCTTGTATATTTTCAGTTCTTCGGAAAGTTTTGAAAGCTCTCCAATCTCTTTTTCAATTCCTTTCATTTCGTTTATTCTTTTTTCATGAACTTCAGCATTTTCTTTTATCATGTTGAACTGCTGTTTTGCAGCATTTCCGTCAGATTCAAGTTTCTGTTTTTCCAGTTTTTTATTCTCCAGAGCAGCTCTTGTTTCCTCAAAACTTTTTTCATCATAGTCAAGTCCTTTCTTCTCCACACCTAATTCCTTCCCCTTGTCTTTCAGAAGCATTGCTTTCTTTTTCCTCTCGAGAATCTGCCCGTATCTTTCCGAGGTAAATCTTAATTTCTCAGCCTTATCCCGTATTTCCGAAAATCTGCTTTCCCGGAGTTCTATTCTTTCATTGACCGTTTTAAGCTCATTATCAAGCTCTTTTTTCTTCTTCCTAAGTTCTGCTTCATTCTTTGCTTCTTTTTCCAGAGCAGATATTTTTTCACCTGCAAATTCTATTTTCCTTATTCTTATATCCAGCGCCTCGATTTTCTTCTTTATTTCCGGGGTTTTTCCTTCTATATCCCTTATTCCCGAACTTTTCTTTTCTACCAGCGCTTTCTTCTCTTTTTCAATATGTTCCAGTCCTTTTTCATCAAGCCCATTTCCACAAAGCGGACAGTTTGCCATTCCCGGTTTTAATTTTCCAAGGGTTTCTTTTGTTTCTTCTATTTCATCTTTCAATGATTTTAATTCGGAATGCAGCCTCAGTTCCTCCCCTTTCAGATTTTTCAGTTCCTCGCTCAATTGCGCTGGTTTCTTCTCTCCAAGAAGTTCATCAAGTGCTTTCTCCAGTTTTTCTATTCTTCCTTTTCTCTCAATTTCATTTTTCACTTGTTCGTCAATCGAGCCTATCTCTTTTGTGAGGGCTGAACGTTTTGATTCAGATTCTTTTCCTTCTTTTTTGGTTTCCTCAAGCTGTTTTTTCGTTTCTTCGAGCTGTTTGTTTACTCTGTTATAATCATCTTCGCTGATTTTTTCTTTAAGTTCAGGCTCCAATGACTCAAGCATTCCTCTTATCTTTGTCATCTCCGTTTCTATCCTTTCATATCTCTCCCTTGTTTTCATCAGATTCTCAAATTTTTTCCCGGTTTCCTCGGCTTCCTTCGCCTTCTTTTCATAATCAGTTTTTATTTTTTCCAATGTTTCCCCAAGTTTTTCACTTTCCGCCTTATAATTTTCCAGGAGTTTTTCCATCTCCTCCATTGCATTCATATCGAATTTTTCTCCGAGTATTTTCTTGTTTGAAAGCACCCTGTTTATCACCGATACAATATTTCCTCTGGCAGCTTCGAATTTGTCAAGCCCCAGGAGCCGGTCTATCTCTTCCTTCCTTTTTCGCGGGTCAAGAGTAAGAAAATAATCTATGTTGTTCTGCTCGGAATATATCGCTCTTGTAAATAAGTCATAATCAACACCCAGAAGCTGCTCAACATACATGGTCACTGCAGTTGAACCAGAATCAATGAGCGAACCATCCCTGAAAATCTCTGCCTTGCTGGTCGTCCTCTTCTCTTTCCTGCTTATTGTTCTTTCAACCCGGTAATTATGCCCATTCCATCTCATTTCAAGTATTACTGATGCCTGGTTTTCGTTGAATCTTACAATATCATCCAGTTTTACTCTTCTTCTTTCAAGAACAGGAAAAGTTCCGAAAAGTGCAAAACTCACACTGTCCAATACTGCGCTTTTGCCTGCGCCCATGATTCCTACAAGGAGATTCGTCCCTTTACTGAACTCAAGATGGGTATCATTATGTGAGCGCCAGTTTACAAGACGAATAGAAGTTATCATCGTTTAACTATTGCAGGAAAACCTTAATATCCTCTATGTTTTTGGCTTTTGACAGGGATTTTCTTACTCCAGCGCATCCTCTGAAACCCTTGAAAAACTGTATCGAAACCAGCCTTATATTTGTCATTTCCTGGTAGTCATTTTCTTTGCATATTTTCAGGTATTTGTGAAGTATTTCTTTTGCTTCTTCAATATCTCCTATACTTCCGCCGCTGAATACTTTTGGATTTGAAAGAGCAGCCCTCCCTATCATGAACCCGTCTGCATAATCGTTTTTCATCCGTTCCTTGCCATCATCAACCGTTTGTATATCCCCATTCCCGATTACCGGAATTCCAACCGTTTCACGAACCGTTTTTATCGCTTCCCAGTCTGCTTTTCCGGAATAACCCTGTCCCTCAGTTCTCCCATGAACAATCAGGAAATCCGCACCTGCATTTTCAACTTCCTTGCAGAATCCAAGTGTATCCTTGATTTCCGGAAGCAGCCTCATCTTCACTGAAACAAGAAAATCGTTTTTTTTCATTGTGGAAACTATCTCTCCGGCAAGCTTCGGCCTTTTCAGCATCTTACTTCCAGCCCCTCCTGCGGTTGTTCTAGGGGAAGGGCATCCGCAGTTGAGATCAAGCCATTTTATTGAAGGCATTTCATCCCGTATCAACTTAGAGGCAAAGTCAAAATGCTCAGGAACCGTTCCGAACATCTGGAGTCCTGCATTCTCCTTTTCAGAAATCCGTATCCTCCTCAGATACTCAATGTTCCTTGCTATTCCTGTTGCGCTAACCAACGGGACGAGTGATGCTTCTACATTGCACAAAAGTCTGAATGGCAGTTCTGTGAAATCTGCCATTGGCGCAAGCATCATTTTTCCAGGAAGCGTCATATTTATTAATTTGCGACGACATATATTAATAGATGATGACAAAGGTGATCACTGAGCCAAGCCCTAAGCCGAAAGGCCACGGCTTGATCAAAATGCGCGAGCATTTTGGTCTGTTGTGACGCGAGAGCGCCGCAGCAACGCGATGACGATTGACGTGCGGTCTGATTTAAATTCATTAACCGGAGGCGAAGCATTCGATTACAATTTTAATATTGTCTGCCCTAAAAACATATGAAATGGCAGTGGGGTCCTGTAATCGCTTTAATTTTGGTAGTGATTCTGTTCTTTTTTATCCAGAATATCCAGAAAAACGAATGCGTGTATTTCAGCGGGTCATTTGAGGATGCGAAGAGTATTGCGCCGAAAGATAAATGCCTGATAAAAGAAACTTCTGCATATATCGCATACATTCCACCACAAGTCCAGGCGGGAGAGCATGTCCCATTAATCGTTGCCCTCTCCCCCTCAGCCGATGCACAATCCATGATTTCAGTCTTGAAATTGGCGGCAGATGATCTCTCGGTTATCGTAGTGGCCTCAAAGGAGTCACGAAATGGGCTTCTGGTGGAAGATTTGCTTCCCGGATATGAAGATTTGGTGGACGAGTCCATTGAAACGCTTCCAGTAGATGAAAACAGGATTATTTTTGCAGGTTTTTCTGGTGGAGGACAGGCATCTGAGGTTGCGGCTTATTTCTATCCTAAACGCGTACGCGGTGTAATAACGAATTGTGGAAAGATGATGCCGGATTTAAAGAATCCGAATCATCCCCACGGAAAGCTCATTGTATTTCTTGCAAGCGACGCGGATTTCAATTATGAGGCAATGAAAAGCGACAGTAGGTATCTTGAAGGGCTTGGATGGAAAACCTACTGGATTGAATTTGAAGGCGGGCATATTCTTGCACCACCCGAAACATACCTCAATGCTGTGGGCTGGCTGTTGGGGCAGATGCAATAAAATAGTGCATTCTACCTACTGGCGCCAGTATTTATTAAAACTTAAGATGAAAACCGTCTATGGCCAATCCTTTCCAAGAAGCGCTGAAAGCAGTATACAATGCCCGAATTATAGAAAATAAAAGCCTGAAACAACTCAGGGAAATGGCCAAGCCGGAAGAAAAGACAACTGAATACGGAAGTGCAAGCTATATAACGAAAATACGCTCAAGAAGCGCAAAATTCACTGACATAGTTTTCAAGCCAAACAAACCCCAGACCGAAACATTGAAGAAAGTCGCATCCCACCTCAAAGGAAAGCACATGATTTCCGTAGACAGGACAATGTGCATGAAAAAAGGATACCGTACCTCAATACGTTTTTTTGTAAGTGAAAAGTTCGCACGGCTTGCCTATATGTGGGGAACAATGCTCTTCATCCCTGAAAAGAAAATCAAAAAGCCGGATTTCCACATCATAGCCATACCTGAATGGCCTGAGAGAAAAATACTTGTCGACCCGAATTCATTCATCACTTTCATGCTCGGCTCAGACTATTGCGGAGAAGTAAAAAAAGCAGGGCTCCGCATGATGATGTATTCTCACAAAGTAAAGAAAGGCGGGCTCGGCCTTCATGCAGGTTCCAAAATCCTCCGCGTAAAAAAGAATGGAAAACTTGTTGACAAGGGCATGCTGTTATTCGGTCTGAGTGCAACAGGTAAAACCACTCTCACTTGCCACCACCACTGGCTTGAATCAGGGGAGCTTGTCCGCATAAGACAGGATGATGTCGTGCTCCTGAACAAAGATGGTTCTGCAGTAGGAACAGAGAACAATTTCTACCTAAAGACCGACGGGCTTGAACCGAAATCCCAGCCCTTGCTTTACAAAGGAGCAATTTCACCCAATGCAATATTGGAAAATGTGAAAGTAGATGACAAGGGAAAAGTTGATTTCTTCGATTCCACCCTGACTTCAAACGGAAGAGGCGTAGTGATAAGAAAAGAGCTTGATTTCACTGACAATCTGATAGATTTGAAAAAAGTAGACATGATAGTTTTTATCACAAGACGAAAAACAATCGTTCCTCCAATTGCCCGCTTAACAAGAGAACAGGCCGCTGCTTTCTTCATGCTCGGCGAATCTGTTGAATCTTCAGCAGGAGATCCGGCTATGGCAGGAAGACCATTAAGGGTAGTTGGAACAAATCCATTCATTATCGGACCGCATGAAGAAGAAGGAAACCGTTTTCTTGAGATACTGAAAGCAAATCCTCATATTGAATGCTACCTTCTTGATACCGGAAGATTCGGAGCTCATCCCGGAAAGGATGAAGGAGTGAAAATAACTGTTTATGATTCCGCCCGCCTGCTTGCAGATGCGGCAAGAGGAACATTGAAATGGGAAAAAGATCCTGACTGGGGATACGAAGTTGCCGTTTCCGCAGGAGATGTAGACCTTATGCATTTCAGTCCATCTGCATTTTACAGAAAAGATGAATACAAAAGACTGACAGTAGGACTGAAAAAAGAAAGAAAAGCATGGCTGAAGCAATTCAAAAAACTGGATAAAGCCATTGCTAATGCAATCTGATTATTTCTTCATCAGCAGTTTTACCAGCACGAGCCCAGCTCCAATAAACGTAAGGGATTCAAACATCCACATGCTTTCGCCGGCCGAATAATCGGTATATACAAGCAGGGCAACACCAATCATATAGAGTGCAACAAACGTCACTTGGATTTCCTTCTTTCCTTTGAATAGATAAAACAGCTGTACAAGCCATCCGATTACTATCAAAGCAAGTCCAATAGTGAAAATCATTTTATCACCGAAAATTTAGATTCGGGAAATCATTTAAATCTGGTGTTCGATTATTCCACGGTGTTTTTATGGTAGTTGGAAAAGCAATGGCAGGAGTAGGTGCTGGCGTAATGGTAGTAATATTCGGTTTAATCGCGATTTTTCTGTTTGCGATTATCGGCGCTTTGATGGGCGCAATAGGAGGATTTCTGGTTCAGATAACCCCCTGGCTCGGGAGTACGGTAAAAGCAGGATTCAGCTCGATTTTTGAAGTCGAATCTCCTGATTTAGTTGCTATAGGGGCAATGCTCGGATTCATAGCAGGATTCTTCAGGCAGTGGGGCATGAAAGACTGATTAGAAAATCCATACAGTCTTTCTTTTTTCCTTTTTTCTTATTCCATTTTGCAACTATTTTCTTATATTCTTTTAATTCATCAGAATATTCTTCCGGCATATCAGTTCCGCAAATCCTGAAAAGAACCGAAGAAGGAAAAGGGCATAGTCTGAAATTGAACTTTCCGTTAATCTGTTTGGGATAAGTTCTGCATACTGACGGGGCAAATTCATGAATACTGCATTTTTTGTTCCTTAAAAATATGCACGGATGGGATTTCAGACAGAGTATAAATTCCCCTTCCTGTGTTTCAAGAACAGTATCATTGTCGAAATTAATCAATCTTAATGGATAAATTTCCGCAAATTCCTCAGATTTTCTTCCTGTCTTTTCCGCGATTCTGATGATATCAAAAATCGTAACCGTAATGTAATGGTCTTTGCAGCATTCTGCAGAGCATAATGAACACGGATTCAGCATGAAATAAATATATATCCTCCAATTAAAGAAATTATGGATGTTGAAAAGGAAATTGAGCAGATTAAACAAAGAAATATCAGAGTCGAAGCAGATAAGGCATGGGAAACCAGCTTCACGAGAAGAGCAATTATAACAATCGCGACCTATCTTGTAATAGTCCTCTTCCTGATATCGATAAACGCGCCGAGCCCATGGTTTAACGCAGCAATACCTGCAATTGCATTTCTGTTGTCAACGCTGACGCTGCCATTTATCAAAGAATGGTGGATAAAAAGAAAATAAAAAAAAAATTATTTCTTGAGATAGACCGTAGTTGTCGGGAACGGAATTCCTATCTTTGCCTTGTTCAACTCTTTGTAAATCAAATCGGTTGCCTCAAGCTTCTTGTCGTATGCCTGGGTATAATCAGGCACCCAGAATTTTGCCATGCAATCCAGCGACGAATCTCCCATCTTGAGGAAGTCGACAGCAGGTGCAGGGTCTTTCTTTATATCTTTCATCTCTGCAAGCGCAGGTTCAATCACTTTTTTCACTTTTTCCAGGTCTGTTCCGTACTCAACCCCGAAATTGATAGTGACCCTCAGGGTCTTATCCGGCTGGACATAATTCTTTATCTTGGAATTTGCGGTCTTTGAATTCGGAATTATAATCACTTCATTGTCAAAAGTCCTAATCCTTGTGCTTCTAAGACCGACATCTGCTACAATGCCAACCTCTCCGGATTCAATCTCTATTTTGTCTCCAACTTTGTAAACCTTATCCATAATAATTGAAATTCCTGCAAAAATATTCGCAAGGCTCTCCTGCAATGCAAATGAAATTGCAAGGCCTGCGATACCAAGTCCTGCAATTAATGGAGTCACATCAACACCCCATACCCCAAGTATCATTATTATGCCCAGAATCCAGATAACCGCCGAGGTTGTTTTCTTGGCTATCGGAAGTATTTCATCGTCTATGCTTGATTTTGTCCTCTCTGCTATTTTTTCAAATCCATGTACATAAAATGCACTTGCGGCCTTCAGCGCATAAAGTATGATAGTAACGTAAATCAGAGTAAGCAGTACCTTCGTGGTAATATCCAACACTCCCCCCTCCAATCCGAGCAATTGTGTGGAAATAAGAAGTCCGGAGAGCACAATCAGCCTGAATAACGGGGTTTTCGCTTCATGGAGAAGTTCATCATCCAGTTCGCTCTTTGTTCTCTTTGCAATCGTCCCCATCAATACTGATATGAAAATCATTACTATCCAGGCAACTATAAACGAAGCCACTACTAATACTGCCGCAAACAACAGCTGATTTTCCGTCACAAATGAATATTCCTGAAGATTTGCCATTATCTGGTCAATATACTCTTGCATAATTCCTCACCTGTTTTGTTATTATATTCGTTAAATTTTAAAAGCAACGGAATCCAATATTCATTGTGGATTTCGTAGTACCGATAGTCTGTATAATATTCGGATTTTTTGTAGGACTCATTTCGAGCAGGTTCGGTATAGGCGGAGCCATAATAACAATCCCCTTCTACAGGATTGTTTTCGGTCTCTCAGGCCCTGCTGCAATAGCTACTTCACTGCCGCTCACAATACCGACGGCTCTTACAGGCGCCCTTGTTTTCCATAAGAAAAAGCTGATACGATATAAAACAGCATTAATTGCAGGTATTTTCGGCTCGGTATTCTCTGTAATCGGCGCATATTGCACATTGTTCGTTCCTTCAGATATATTGATGATAACGACCGCATTCATGTTCTTCGGCCTCGCTTATATGATATCAAAAGAAAAGAAAGAGCGCGAAAAGGTAACCGCGTTGTCATTGTTTGAAAAGGCGAAAGCATCGATATTCATAGGATGTGTTGCAGGTTTTGCTTCAGGATTCTTCGGTATAGGGGGCGGAGTCATCCTTGTCCCGCTTCTTCTTACAATCAGGAAGCTTCCGTTAAAAGAAGCAATCCCCACCTCTCTTGCAACAATGGCAATATATGCAATTCCGGGTTCAATTGCCCATTATTCTATCGGAAATGTACATACAGACTTGCTTGCCTTTGTTCTTATAGGTTCAATAATAGGTGCAAATGCAGGCGCAAAAGAAACACTCAAAGTTCCTGAAAAAGAACTGAGAATGATGTTCGTCTGGTTATTGGTCTTCCTAGGTCTTATGCTGATTTACAACGAGGTTTTCATAAAAAGCGTATTATAAAAAAGAAAAAAATTCGGGAGTTAATCCCCGACTCCCTTTGGAGTTACTTTAAAGACGCATTCTCCTTCAGGAAGGTTTGGTGAATCAACAAGTCTTGCTATTCTTTTCTCATCCTTCCCTTTCCTCAGATACAATCTGTAGGTCGAAGCATGAGCCAATACATGTCCGCCAATCGGTTTTGTCGGGTCCCCGAAAAGCATTCCCGGGTCATCCATAACCTGATTCGTAACATAAATGGCAAGATTATGGTTATCAGCAAGCCTCTGGAGAGTATGCACATGCTTGTTTAGCTTCTGCTGCCTCTCGCCAAGCGCGCCTCTACCCATATAATCTGCCCTAAATTGGGAGGTGAGCGAATCAACTATTATCAATTTGATATTATGTTGATTGATTATATCCTCAGCTCTTTCAGCAAGAATCATCTGGTGGTCTGAACTCTCAGCCCTTGCCACATGAATATTCTTCAGTACTTCCTGCGGATCCAGTCCCTTTGCCTCTGCAAGCTGGATAATCCGGTCAGGTCTGAAAGTATGCTCAGTATCAATGTAAATCACTCCGCCGTCAAGACCGCCTTCTTCAACAGGCCTCTGAACATTTACTGCCAGCTGAAATGCAATCTGCGTCTTTCCACTTGCAAAACGGGCATAAGCCTCGGTAATTGCCTGGCTTTCTACACCACCTGCAAGCAAATCATCAAGACTTTTTGAACCGGTTGTTATCTTGCCTATATTTTTTCTTCTCTCAAAAACCTGGTCTCCTGTCTCATAACCAACATCAACAGCATCTACGGCAGCTTCCACTATTTTTTTTGCAGTTTCAGTACTTATTCCAGCTGCCTCAGACAGATCCTGCGGTGATGCGGTTGCCAGGGTTGAAAATTCACCAAATCCTGCGGATTTCAGCTTTTCAGCCGTTGCTCCGCCAACTCCGGGAAGATCCTCCAAATCCTTATACAATTTTCTTTTTTCAGACATTTCAACACCTACTTGTTTGCATTGGGGAATACCAGAAGCTTCAGATTCCCTATTTTCAGGGTATAAAATTCATTCCCTGCCTTGGAAATATTCTTCCACATTCCTCCAACGTTCATATACACTACATTTCCATCCCGGTCCCTGTCGGCCTGCACAACCCTCAGATCAGGCCGGTTGGAACCAGTTCGGGGCGCATCTCCACCCGCTTTCGGCGCCTCCTTCCCAGGATTAGCATTCTTTTCAACTTCCTCAAAACCCTCATCAACCAAATCCACTTCCGCTTCTTTCATTCAAAACACCTTAGTATATACTTATATTATATATAATAAGATAGTATATACTAATGGTTTTAAAATAAAATCATTTTCAGAGATAAAAATTTAGAACATTTTATTTTTATTTTAACCACTATGGAAAAGAAAATCCGAGATAAAAATCAAAACAAAATCTATTCCTCAGTTATCTTATAGACGAGGTTGCCGGAGTGGACTTTTTCAGCCGTTTTTATCGCAACATCATCACCGGCCTTTGCGGTTTCAACATTCTTGTGCTGAACCTGCATGGAATCTATCTTCTGTTCCAGAACAACAGAACCGTCTTTATGTTCAATGGAAATCTTGTCTCCGACTTTAAGCTCTCCGCTCATTTTCAGTGCTGCAACATTTATTTTTCCGAAGAAATGCGCAACCTTTCCCACCAGAGTCTTTCCCATAACTTCACCTACTGAAAAGGGGATAAGAAAATAAATAAAGCTTCCTAACACCCGCTTATCTTAGGTTGGGATTATGCCCTAAACCAGTATTATGCCTGACATAGGAGTCCACACCAGATACAGGCTCCGCCGTCCTGGATACTGCCGGATCGCTTTTGCACATCAGCTTTGCAATCGGTCTTACCTGCGCAACAGGTGTTCCTCTTTCCCGTCCTCTTCCCTCTACTCTTGCCAGTTGTTCTTTTCTCATAGTATTACCCCACAACAGTCCCCATTTCCAGAGGACTGAATGAACTTGAAATACGCAGGCGGATTCCCGAATCCCTCATCAGCTCAGCTGCCTCATGCTGCACAACCCTGCATCCGTTTCCCGTCATCTGAGCCAGTTCCGAATGATTAAGCCTCGCGATAACAGAAGCGTCCGCATGAACTCTCGGATCCTTGTCCATTATTCCGCAAACATCAGTGAATTTCTCACATTCTGCTCCGATTACTTTTCCAAGAATAATCAGTGTATAATCAGAACCTCCTCTTGCAAACAATCTTCTCTCTCCATTCTCATCTACCCCGTAAAATCCTGGTGCGCAAACAAATTCATGCGAATGAAGCAGTGAAACAAGCCTTGCCCTTATTCCCATATACTCCGAATTATGTACGTAAACAGAACCATTTTCATCCATAGTAACAGGAAGGTCCACTCCTGAATCGAACATTCCCGCGTTAATCCCGTTTTTCCTCATGAATCTTACCATAACCAGACAACTGAATTCCTCTCCCATCGAAACGAGCATTGCAGTGCCTTGTCCAATCCTATCATTTATCGATTCTATCAGCCTGTCTGCAGTAGAAGTATCTCCGATAAGGTCGCTCTCTATCTCCCTGAATCTATCTGTAAGCACTTTCTTTTCTCTCCAGAATGAACGCCCTTTCCCTGCCCTGTCTCCTATCCTGAAAAGAAGGTCTGTAACCTTCTCATCTCCGGCGCCTCGTACTCCGGGAGCTGAGAATACAGCAGCCCTTCTTTCGGGATTCGAGCGCGTTATGGAGGCAGCGTTCCTGAAGCCGTTTGCATCAGACAGCGATGAACCTCCGAACTTACAAACTCTCATAGGATATAGCTTAGTTTTGTTCTAATAAATAAATAAGATGTTAAATTTGAAACAAATCAGATGAATAGTGTTTTAAATCATAGTAAATACTATCTTCCCATGGTAACCGTATCAAGGGCGGTGCAGAAAATAATCAAGGAAAACCCCTCACTTGAAATAGCGCTTGCAAAGGATTTGCTGAGTTATTCGAAACTTGCACGTTATATGCACGCAGAAGTGGAGAAAGAATTAGGCCGGAAAGTGAAGGACCCAGCGATTATCGTGGCATTGAAGAGAATGAGGGAAAAAGCAGAGAAGATGTACGAGCGGAAAAAGGTGTTTTCAGCAGAGGAGATGAATACCAGTTCTGACTTGATGGAAATAACCGTTGTGCGCTCACCGAAAATACCAGGAATAACCAGCGAATTGAACGAATCGGAAGCAGTTAGTGAAGGAGCAATATTGAATGTGATACAAGGAAACAAGCAGACAACATTCATCTTCAGCAGGAAAATAGAAAAAGAAGTCCGTAATTCTTTGCAGGGTGAAAAATTCATCTCAGAAATAAAAGGACTTGCGCAGATTTCAGTAGGTTTCAGCAAAGAGATGTTTGAAACTCCCGGATTCATAGTCTATGTTTTGAAAGAGGTTTCCTGGAATAATATCAATCTTATAGAAGTGATTTCAACTTATACAGAACTTGCACTGATTATCAAGGAAGAGGATGTGACCAAGGCTTATAAAATATTGAGAGAGGTATTGTTCTAATTCTATTTTCCTATTTTTTTCCTTATTTCCTTCACCAGAACATCATATATCTCGATTTTGGAAACATACCCAACTTTCGGATATTTTGATTTGATTTCTTTTTCCATCTGTTCTGGAATGCCTACTGCACTCACAACGATTATGGGAATGTTTATCTTCCGTTTTTTCATTTTTGAAAGAATCTCATATCCTGACATCCCGGGCATCGCAATATCCAGAAGCAGAAGGTCATAATCTTTAACCATCTTAAGGCCCTTTTCAGGATTTAGGGTATAATCCACTTTGTAGCCGCCCTTTTCAACAAGTATTTTCATCGTTTCGGCTACGTCCGGCTCGTCTTCTATGATCAGGATTTTCTTCATTTCTTCACCTTAAGAGGGAGAACAATCGTGAACGTGCTTCCTTTGCCTATTTTGCTGGTTACCGTTATCTTCCCGTTATGCTTGCTCAATATCTCTTTTGCAATATTCAGTCCTACTCCCATGCCAGGAGCATTTTCATCAGTCTTGAAGAATCTTGTAAACAGTTTTTTCTGGTTTTCCGGCGAGATTCCTGCTCCTGTATCTGTCACACTTATCACTGCGGAATTGCCTGATTTCTTAAGTTTTATCATCACACTTCCTTTATTCGTGAATTTTATTGCATTTCCTATGACATTTCCTATTGCAATCCTCAGAAGCTCCCTGTCTCCCCTGCTTTCAATCTTTTCAGCATCGAGCTTGAATTTCAATCCTTTGGCTGTTGCAAGAGGAAGATATCCGGCATGAATATCAGTTATAATCTCCTTAAGGTCAATCTTCTGGTCCGCTATCCTTAATCTTCCTAATTTCGTGAATTCAAGGATATTGGTTATTGAATTGCCGAGCCTTCCTGCATTCCTCTCCAGCATATCCAGCAGGTTCGTCCATTTACTTTCCTTTCCTTTAGGAGCCATTTCCCTGAGAAGACTAAGATTGTTGATTATAACGGACAGCGGGGTCTTCAGCTCATGGCTCAGGTCCATGATGAACTTGTCTTTCATCGCAAGGAATTCCTCAGCTCTCCTCTTTTTTGCTTCGGTCTCAATCAATTTCCGCTGTGCATTCTGAAGGTCGCCGAGCATAGTATTTATTGAAATCTGAAGATGCGTAAGCTCGTCGCTACCCTCCACTCTTACACGCGCGGACAGGTTGCCGCTTGCACCTATCCTTGTTATGTTCCTGCTCAATCTTGCAATCCTTGACAATATCATCTTATTTAGAAGAAGCAGGCTGACGATCGCAAATCCTGCGATAACAACCAAAAGAACAATAATAATTTCATTTGATGCCTGTATTCCCTCATTATGCACAGTCCTCGGTTCCTCAATCTTCAGTATCCATAACGGAGTTCCATCCTCAGTATCGCTTATCAGCATGTAACCTGCAATCACATCTTCATTCAAAGGAGTTACAACCACGTCGTCATCGTCAAAAATAGCGTTTGCTTCAGTGAAATCAGAGGGCATCTCAGGGTCGTCAACTTCATATGCGGTAATCGGAAGATGCACAGTATTGCTGATGTAATCCCATTCATTGTCCCCAAGATAATAACCCATGACCAGTGTTCCGCGCACAGGCCCTTCCTCCTCGCTTGTCATAATCGGGCATACTACTATCACCATCGAACCTTCGGAAGATGATGCAACTCTTTCTATACCCTGGCATTTTTCGTCCTGATGCAGGAGCGTAGGATGTTCTTTGAGATATTCAATCAAACCCTCGGGATTCTCCATCTCTTCACAGGTATCAAGGTCATAGCTCATGCCGTATACTAATTCACCCGAATCATTGAAATAGAGCAGGGTGTTTATCCCGATGGTGTCAAAAGTGTTGGGCACAAGATTGCTTTCTATATACTCTTCATTAAGGTCGTATACGAATTCATAGGTGTCATCCCATGCAGCCCAGTCCTGGCAAGTAAGATTAAGAACTGTCATATGATTCTCGAATGCACTGAGTACTCTCTTGGTATCAAGCTCAATCATGTTTACTTCATGCTCATCAAGCTCGGCTATCAAGGAATTCTGGACAATCAGCGAAAGAACAACCAGCTGGACGAGAAACAGCAGGCAGATTAACAGAAGCGTTTTGGTACGCAGGCCCATGCCTTTCTTTTTCGGAGCAGAACGCGCGGCTTTCATCATACACCCTTCTTCTTGTTATTTTATAAAAGTGTATGATTAATCGGGCCCGATGGGATTCGAACCCACAACCGTCCGGTCACTCCTGCAATCAGGAGAATGCATCCGAAGCCGGATGCGCTATCCATTGCGCCACGGGCCCTTGCAGGATATTGGAGTCAAATAGGAATTTAATCTCTTCTATGCCGGCATGCAAAACCCGTTTACGCACTCTTCATCAACCAGACAATCTTCATCATCAATACATTCCTCTCCTCCAGTACTTATGGGCACACAATATCCACCAACACATTCTTCATCAACCAGACAGTCCTCATCATCAATACATTCATACTCGGGTTCATCCAATATGCATGTCCCATCAATGCAGATTTCACCTACATTACAGTCCTCATCAATTTCACATTCAACTTCAGGTACAATACAGAGTCCATGCAAACATACCTTGCCCGAAGGGCAGTCAGAATCCTTGGCACATGGGCCTTCCTCAGGAACACAATATCCATCCACACATTCCTCATCAACTTCACAATCCTCATCATCAATACATTCTAGTGGGGCCGGAACACAATAACCTTCCTCACATATTTCATTTTCTGCGCAGTCAAAATCCCCTTCGCACGCATTTCCGGCAGGTTCACATGCTTTATCAATGCAAATATAACCAGCTGGACATTCCCCATCATGCTCACACCCGATTATCTCCTTTACGCATTCCTTGTCAATACAAACATAACCCGAAGGGCATTCGGAATCCATCTCGCATTCGGGTCCTTCAGTCGGTTCAGGCCTGCAATAACCTTCTGCATCGCACCAATAACCTTCTGCACAATCAATATCACTCTCGCATATCAGCGGCGGACTTTCAATAGGAACACATGAGCCATCTATACATTCTTCATCAACATCACAATCCAAATCATCAAGGCATTCACTCCCTCCGGTACTTACCGGAATGCAGTATCCGCCTACGCATTCCTCATCCTCCAGACAATCAGAGTCATCAATGCAGTCTGGTGGCGGAATCGCTTCACATACATCTTCAATACATCTATAACCGGTTGGACAATCAGTATCACTTGTACATACATTGTCAACACAAAGTCCATGAATGCACATTTCATCAACAGCACAGTCAGAATTTGAAGAGCATCCGCCGGTTTCTTCAGCAATGCATGTTCCATCTATGCAGATTTTGCCAACATCACAGTCTTCATCATCCAGACATTCATAAGTGCTGGGCGGTGCTTGCGTCTGAACACAGCCAAATAAAAAAACCGAAATTACCATCAGATATATTAGTTTCATAATTACACCTTCTGCTAGTAAAAAGCAGATAATCATTTTAACTTTTCACTTTGTCAGCACTTCATTTCCTTCTTCAGTAACAAGAATAGTGTGTTCTGCCTGGGATACCAGCCCTCGTTTTGCTTCCCTAAGTACAGGATATCCTTTGATAAAATGACTTTCAAGCAATTCTTTCAACGCAGCACTTACCAATAGCCTTGAGGGGAATTTCTTCCTTATCCATCTCTCAGCAAACGGGAGTCCGCCGTATTCTGTTATTACGTATTCTATTATCTTTCTGGACTGCCTCATGCGCACAGCAGCAGGGGCATAAAGGCTGAATATTTCCACCTGCTCCTGGTCTTCAACATAACCTGCTCCGGTTGTTGCAAACGGCTCAACCGCGAAAATCTCCCCTGCCTTGAATTCATAGGGGTCGTTGCTCTTCACATTAGGTATTTCAACTCCTGCATGAAGCATCCCTGTTTTTATCTTATGGCCGGTAAGATTGCCTATCGGTTTTAATCCATACCCGCTGATCGTCTCCTCTATTATTCCCCCTATTTCACCGATTTTCGCACCAGGTTTAATCGCGGAAATTGCATTCTCAAGCGCTTTTTCAGAAGCATCAACAAGTTTCGTGTTCTCCCCGCTCAAATCAATCGTATATGCGGTATCTGCTATTGCCCCGTTAAGCGATACCCCTATATCTATCTTAACGACCGCATTCTCTTCAAGTACCTTTTCAGAATCAACTTCAGGAGTATAATGCGCTGCTATATCATTGATTGAAATATTTACAGGAAAAGCTGATTCACATCCCTGCTCAGCTATCATCCCTTCTATTGTTTCAGCTATATCAAGCAGAGATGTGCCGACCATGATGAGTTTTTTGCTGTCCTCTCTTATCGCTGCCCCTATCTTTCCGACTTCCCTGAATTCGTCTAAATTCTCTTCCTGCTCCATAATCATTATTCTGGCGAGAATCGTTTAAAATCCTATCCAAAAGGAGAACTGACAACTATCTTCTTTATTTCCTCAAAAACAGCTCTTTCACCATCAGTAAATACTCCCGGCTGATTATCGAATTTTTCTATCTCATATTTCGGTATATAGGTATAAAGGATATCTCCTTCCTTGACATCCTTCCCGTAGTAAATTCCACTGCATGAAATCGCAATCTGCTTGCCCGCGTCGGCTTCGGTAAGTTTCTCCTTCTCATGTTGTATCTCCCTGACTTCCCCGACGATATTCCCTTTTTCATTCATAATCCTGCATCCTTTCCTTATCTTTCCGCCAAGAACTTCAACACCGAATATTGCAGGTTTTGAAACCCTGAAGCAGAATCCTGGCAAAAGCTTTATCTTCCCGGGCCATGTCAGTTTCTTTGATGCATCAGCCTTCTCTTCCTCTTTGGTTTCCTTTACCCAGTCCTGGTAATTCTCAAGAACCTTGTAGATTACATCACTTTCAATAATCGGTATTCCCTTGTTGTCTGCAGCATCCCCTGCATCCCTCATTGTTTCAACGTTAAATCCGAGAACCGCACCCAAATATCTGTTTTCCCCTGCTACAGCTTCTGCAGTAACAATATCCTTTTTGGTTATCTTTCCCGCGCTTGCTTCTTTTACTTTGACTCCTGCATCTTCGAGCAGACGCACCAATGCTTCGACAGAACCAAGACTGTCAGCGCGCACAATAACCCCCAAATCCTCTTTCTCGAATACAATATCCTTGAATGTTTTTTCGATTTCCGCCTTGTTCTTCTCAAAATCAGTAACCACATCAATCGGCGAACCGGGCAGTGCCCCCTCAAGGTCAGGCGCAGATATCTTCACGCCTGCTGCAGCAACAACTTCCTCAACATTGGTATACTTCTCCTTGCCACCCATCATATTCGGCTCAAGCAATGCACGCACCTTTGTTTTTTTCACGCCATTTACAGTAAGGAAGAGAACCTCGTCATTCTTCCTAAGCACTCCGTCATAAAGAATAACATCAACAGTCGTCCCCATTCCCTTTTCGTCCTTAACCTCGATTATGCTCCCTCTTCCGCGTCCGTTTTCCTCGATACTAAGGTTCTTTCCTAAGAATTTCTGGCTCAGACCGGCAATAAGCATCAGAAGTTCGCTCAACCCTTCCTTCGTCTTTGCACTTACAGGAACCATTGCAATCTGCTTGCTGAAATCATTAACTTTGTCAAATCTTTCACTGTCAAATCCGTGCTCTGATATATTGCCCATCATTTCGTAGATTTTATTGTCAAATCTTTCTTTCATGAATTCAGGCTGTTTCGAATATGATTCAAGAAAAGACGTTGTCGGATAGCTCTTCCATCCGTTCATCACGTCTATTTTGTTTGCAGCTATTATGAAAGGAGTCTTATACTGCTGCAGTATCTTTATGCTCTCTATCGTCTGCGGCTGGAATCCCTGGTTTATATCAACAACAAGGATTGCAATATCTGCTATGCTTCCTCCCCTGTCTCTCAAGTTAGTGAAAGCTTCATGTCCGGGCGTATCTATAAACAGCAAACCCGGAATCTTCAGGTCGAACTTCATTTTTCCTTTCAATGACTCGGATATTCTGTCTATATCCTCTTTCCTTATGTAGCTTGCTCCTATCATCTGGGTTATCTTTCCTGCCTCTTTTGCTGCCACGGCGGTTCCTCTAACAGAATCCAAAATAGTAGTCTTTCCGTGGTCGACATGCCCTAAAATACAGACGATAGGAGAACGTATATACATAGAAACCGCCTCAGACCTGATTATTATACAACCATCTCTCTTAAAAACCATATCTGACAGAATTTTTATGAAATGTTAGGCAGGAAATTGAGGGAGGCGCTCGGAAAGCTTACAGGCAGGGCTTACGTTGACGAAGATGCAGTAAAATCCCTGATCAAGGACCTCCAGAGGGTCCTGATAGCCTCAGACGTCAATGTCAAGCTGGTTTTAGCATTATCCAAGAAAATAGAAGAAAGGGCTCTGAAAACCAAGAAACTCGAAGGCCTTACCCTGAAAGAGCATGTAATGAAGGTTGTTTACGAAGAACTGGTCAATCTGATGGGTGAATCCTATACTCCAAGACTTGACAAGCACAGGATTCTTCTCTGCGGACTCTATGGTTCAGGTAAGACGACCACTGCCGCCAAGCTTGCCCATTATCATAAGACAAAGGGCCTTAGTGTCAGCCTGGTAGGAGCAGATGTTGACAGGCCTGCAGCACAGGAGCAGTTGGAACAGCTTTCAAAAAAAGTAGGCGCCAAATTCTATACCATAAAAGGAGAAAAAAATGCTGCAAAGATAGTCGAAAAAGCGCTTTCGGAGAGCAAAGAAGACGTTGTTATCGTAGATTCTGCGGGAAGAAGCGCATTCGATGATGAGCTGGTTGCAGAATTGAAAGGCATAAAGGAAACGCTTAAACCTGATGAAGTATATCTCGTAATAAGCGGGGATATCGGACAGGTTGCAGGCAAGCAGTCAGAGGAATTCAACAAAACCGTTCCTCTGAGCGGTGTTATAGTAACGAAGATGGACGGCTCTGCAAAGGGCGGTGGTGCTCTTAGTGCGGTGGCTGCAACAGGAACCAAAATAGCATTCATCGGACTTGGAGAAAAGATAGGAGATATGCAGACTTACAATGCCGAGAAGTTTGTGGGAAGACTGCTCGGAGTCCCTGATATTGAAGGTTTGATGGAGAAGATAAAAGAGGCTGCCAAGGACCAGGATGTGAAAAAGCTTGAAACAGAAGAGCTTACCATCGAAACATTCTATGAGCAGTTGAAGGCAGCAAAGAAAATGGGGCCTTTGAGCAACGTATTTTCAATGCTCGGGGCTGCAGATGTTCCCAAAGAGATGGTCCAGCAGAGCGAAGAGAAGCTCAAGCAGTATGAGGCAATGATTAATTCAATGACCAAGGCAGAGAGAAAGACGCCATCTCTTCTGAAAGCAAATAAAACAAGGATTGAAAGAATAGCAAAAGGCTGCGGTTTGTCTGAAAAGGATGTCCGTGATTTCCTCAACCAGTTCGATAAAATGGAGAAGATGGTCAAGAAATTCCAGAGAGACAGGGGCTTCAAGAAAAAAATGGAAAAAATGATGAAAGGCGGAATGAAAGGATTTGGCGGAATTCCGGGAATGACCTAGTTTTAAGAGAGTGAGGGACATAGTCTGCCTTCTGTTTCACCGCAAGCGGTTAGCAGCATTATACTACATGGCTGAACTTTACGTTCAGCATGCCTCCATGACTCACGCCATGAAGGAGCGGCGCAAAGGCCTTGCACCTTCGACGGAAGGGAAACGTCCGTTTCATCCGGCCCTTTTGACTCCTGCAATTCCTAGGGCAAAAGCCCCGGGGGAAAAGCCATTAGGTCTTATCAGGGTACGGTATCGTTTCTGTTACGCTTCCAGCTCCTTAAGAGCGACATCCTCTGGTGGGCAGAACTTCCTCAGGATAAAACCCGTAAGCTGCTTGCCCCTCACCCAGTATATTCTATGGTTTCGGGTTAATATTTGTTTCTAATTGATTTAATTTGGTTCAACAAACCTGAAGCCGTAATTTTTGCGCTATTTCGGGATTTTTCTGGATAATCTCTCTTTTTACTTCATGGAAAGTAAATTCTGGAGATTCATTTTGCATAAATGTCTCAACTAGAGCCAATAGAAAATCTTTGCCTTTATACCTCAGGAACTCCATCTGTAATCTAGCATATAACACCAACTCTTCTTCTGGTATTCTTTCTCTGTAGGACCTGTTTACTGCTTCGTAGATAAAATCACTTGGCACTCCCGAATCATGCACAGTAACATCATATCCATCGTGGTTGAAAAGAGACGCCATTCCCCTGTGTTGTCCGCCTCTTGGGATGCAAACTGCTGCAACATCTTTTTCTTTAATTAATCCATCCACTAGGAATTTTATGCCTTTGTCACGAGATAACTGGAACTCTGTTTCGAATTTTATATAATCTGTGATTGCATTCAGTAATTCATTTTCCGGACCCTGGATCAATGACTCAATTCTTCGGTTCAACTCCTCCCTTCTCCAAATACCGAGGGATACTTCACTACTTTGGGGTTCGATTAGGGCGGTAATATTGCTATGACCTGCGGAATTAAGTTCAAGAATAAAATCTTCAAACCCCCAATCTACTATTCCTTCCAATATGCCCCCTCCTGCCAGACACTTCGCAGAAGCTCTAGTATAAAGTTCCGGATTTCCTGAAACAAAAACAGTATCCAGGCACTCGTTAATGTGCCTTTCCTCCGTTAAAACCCTCTCTTTAATTTCTGAGAGCCACCTCTCTCCACTGCCTTTGGAGATTTTGTCCAGAACCGGGGTTTTTATTCTGTTGTCCAGGCCCAACACCGTTTCGTATATCAAAGCTATCGGTTTGCCGTTTTTTACAGTATCCTCTATAAATGGGATTACCGCTTTCCTAAAGAATCTTTGGTCCCCCGGAACTCTGGATTCTTGAATTCCATGGCTGCCAAAGGCCAGGAGTACTCTCGTTTTTGACATAAATATATTATGCCGCTAAAGGTTTATAAAGTTATATTTTACGGATAAAAATGAAAAACAGATGAGAGTCTAGGTACTCATGGGATTCTTTTTAGAATATTTCTGTTAAAAAGCACTATACTATGCCGCGATAGCTCAGCTGGGAGAGCACTCCAGGTCTTCTGTATTTTTCAGTCGGCCGGTGAAGCTGAAGAAATCTCTCAGAGACGGAGGGGTCGCTTGTTCAAACGCGTGACGGCGCCGACATAAGCCTTGGTCTGCGGACCAAGATTTGACAGCAAGGCTGTCAATGGCGACGGAGTGCGGGACAAATCAGGCTCGCGGCATATTTTTTCAAGAGAAAAATTGCCGTACATGAACTTGTTCATGAGCGCGGCATTTATTTTCCATACCTTCTTTTTCTGTTTGCATAATCAGTAAGCGCGGCCTTGAAATCCTTCTTTGAAAAATCAGGCCATAATTTCTTTGAAAAATAGAATTCGCTGTAGGTTGACTGCCATGGCATCAGACCGCTTAATCGCTGCTCCCCTGAAGTTCTTATTATCAAATCAGGGTCAGGAAGGTCAGCGGTATACATATGCCTGCTCAGTGTTTCCTCATCAACTTTCGTTATTCCTTCCTTAAGAATATCATTAACTGCATCGACTATCTCTGCCCTTCCTCCATATGAAAGAAGAAGATTCAGCTGATAGTTTTTGTTTTTGGAAGTTAATTCTTCAGATTTTTTAATCATTTTCTGGATTTCTCTTGGGAAAAGGCCTATTCTCCCGAAAAACCTCACTCTTAAATCGTCCTTGTTCTTGTCATCACTTTCAATCGCCTTCCTGAGATTCTGTTTGAAAAGTTCGAAAAGCTGCCCTATTTCTCTCTCGTCCCTTTTGAAATTCTCAAGGCTGAATCCCCACATTGTAAGCATGTGGACATTTTCTTCCTTGCACCATTTCAGGACATCGCCTATATGCTGGATTCCTTTTGCATAAGCCTCTTTCTTGCTTAGGCCATGCAGCTTCGCAAACCGGCGGTTTCCATCAGGAATAATAGCGATATGCTCAGGTTTTTCATCCATTTGTTTCCCACCTAATAGATAATCTCTTTGAGCTTTTTCAGTTTTTTCGCTTCTTTAAGTTCTCTTGCAATTCTCCTGCCCGTCGTCATAGGTTCATTATAATAATACGTTGAATAAGGAGAATGAAGGCTGTAGACATTGGTTCCGGCAACTATTCTTGCACTTACCTCAAACGCATAAATCTTGAGGTCTTCTGTTATTATGGTCTCGACACAGAACGGGCCGATGATTCCGCCGAACAAATCAAATGAAGTATTGGCTATGCTTTCGCCTATGTTCATATACTCATAAAGCAGGGATTCCCTCAAAACCATGGGTTCATTTCCGATCACAGTAAATGAAAGCGGAGGTTTCAATCCTACCGAAACCGCTCTTGCAATCTCATCCGCACTGCTTTCTACTCTCTTGTCCACTCCGAGCATTTCCAACGTTCCATGCTTTGTTTTATAGCCTATATCGGAAATTGGTGAAAAGAAAAAATGCGGATATGCACGAACCCCTATTATGAACTCCTGTATTATGCATTCCTGGTCCCCTATCTTCTCCTTGAATTCTTTATGCGAATTTACTATCTTGTATCCTCTTCCGCCTTTAGCTCCCGGGAATTTCACCAGAGCAGGACCGTCTATCTCTTCAGGTTCAAGAATTTTAGGTATTTTCACTTTGGATTTCTTTATCCAATCGAACATCTTTGTCCTGCTTCTTTCGAATCCTATACTTCTCCTGTTGCCGTATATCGGAACTCTCAAATCATCAAATTTCTGACCCGTATATTCGACAAAAGAGCCGTGCGGGATTATCACCGCATTCCTTGCAATAAGTTCATCTTCAGGTATGTCCTTGTAGCTGTCCACCACCAGAAATTCATCAGGTTTTCCGAGAGGAAATGATTCGTAAAGTTTTTCCCTGTCTTTCAGCACTATTCCTACGGTTTTTATTCCCTCCATTCTAGCCCCATGGAAAATCTGCAGGGATGAATGTGAACAGATAGTCGCTATTTTCAGGTCCTTATAGTCAGATAGCGTTTCGTCTATTTTCTTCTTTTCGAGCATGTCTATTATTGCATTTCTGAATTAAAAAACCTTGCGTTTTTCATCCGCAATGATATTTCGCCTGTCCGAAGAGCGCCGCAAAACCTATAAGCAGATAACTGAGCAGAAATGCCAGATCCGTAAGGAAATAACCGGTGTCTATCACTGCTTTTTCCCCACTCAGCCTCATTCCGAACCCTACGGAGAAAAAGATTATTACAGTGAATGCGACGAGCATTATTGTCTTTTTTCTTTCGTTTTCCACCTTGAGAAAACTACAGAATCTTTCCCATCCACGGTAAACTGATGCGAGCGCGATGAATAAGACCGGAACGAACAGAAAATATACCTCCATATATCTCTCTTGCGCATAATGGATTATAAATATTGTGTTAAAAAATATAAAAATATAATAATTATATACTGCAACATATTCTATTTTTAAATATATCGAATCTAGATATATCGGGATTGGGAATGAAAACCATAAAGATAGAGAGCAAAGACGATTTGGACAGGGTCCACACGAAGATGATAAAGAGTATTTTCGAGGTATATATACTCTGGGCGCTGTCGAAGAAAAAGATGCATGGTTATGAGCTTATGAAAGAGATGACACGCGGACAGGCAGTTCACGTAAAAATGCCGCCGGCCACCATGTATCCGGTCCTGAACAGCCTGACAAGAAGAGGATTTCTGGGTTACAAAAAAGAATCAACCGGAAAACGAAAAAGAAAAGTTTATTATACTACGATGAAAGGAAAGGCCTACATCCTGATGGCAAAGAAGCTGTTCTTCCAGAGAGGAACCCGGAAGAAGTTCTTTGAGGAGATGCTGAAATGAAGAAAGAAGTGCTGAAGCTCGATAACGCATGCAAGACGTACGTAATGGGCAAAGGCATCGAGGTAAAAGCGCTCTGCAACGCATATCTTACTGTCAATGAAGGTGAATTTCTCTGCGTTCTCGGTCCGAGCGGTTCAGGCAAATCAACCCTCCTTCATATAATCGGCCTTCTGGACAGGCCTTCCGCAGGGCATGTTTTCATTGATGGAAGAGACGTATCGAAAATGTCTGCTGAAGAACAGGCAAAGATACGGGGAAAGAAAATAGGATTTGTTTTCCAGACATTCAATCTTGTCCCTTCACTCAGGGCATGGGAGAACGTTGCACTGCCTTTAGTTATACAAGGAGTAGGCGCTGATGAAAGAAGGAAAAGAGCGGTAAAGATACTCACTGACCTCGGAATGGGGGACAGGGCAGACCATTACCCGTCCCAGCTGAGCGGAGGACAGAGACAGAGGGTTGCCATTGGAAGAGCACTCTCAAACGAGCCGAGGGTTGTTCTTGCGGATGAACCCACCGGAAACCTTGATTCAAAAACAGGTGCAGGTGTGCTGGAGATATTCCGCAGGCTGCACAAGGAAGGAAGGACAATCATAATCATAACTCACGATGAGAGCATAACCGATGTTGCGCAAAGAATCGTGAGAATTCATGATGGTACTCTTAATGATAAGAAAGGAAAAAAGAATAAATTAGTAAGTAAAAAAATAGGTGTTTCAAAATGAATAAAATAATTGGAATTTTGGCTGTGCTCTTGATGAGCGGAATAGGATTTGCAGGACTTGCTGTAACGAGCTATGAGGTTTCCCAGGAATCTTTTGCTCCCGGTTCTCAGGGAACCGTAACAATTTACATATCAAACCCATCGGCATGCCCGGCGCTTCCCAGTTGTGATGAAGACCACGCGCTTAGTGAAGTGGGTGTATCCGTAACTTCGTCCTCACAGATTATAATAAGTGAAAGGGAGGATGTGGGAGATATTGCTACCGGTGGCTCCACTTTCCTCACACTCCCGTTTACTGTTGCTGATACTGCTGACAGCGGAGTATACAGCCTCGGTTTCAGGGTATTCAGTTTTGCTCAGACGGCACAAACCAGATACATAACTATCCCGATAACCGTTGCAGATGTTCCTGAATTCGTTTTCACTCCAGATACGAATGTTCTCACAAGCGTTGATGTCGTTAATATGACCATAAAGAATAATGGAGGAATAGCAAAGGGACTGAAAATAAAAATAAGCGAAGACGATTCCGGAATCGCGCTTTACGGAACAAACGAAATTTATGTGGGCGACCTTACTGGCGAGACTACAATAACAATGATGCTTGATTCAAGGGATGCGGAAGACGGACCAGTGGATGTTCCTCTTGTGCTTATCTACAACGATGAAATAGGCGTTGCACACGAGGAAACAGACTATGTAAGAATGACCGTAAAGAAAGAAAAGCTCGATATAATATTCGACCAGAAGAGCGATGTTGTTACAAGGCAGGAAAGCACTCTGGTACTTACGCTGAACAACAACGGTAACGAAGACCTGAAAGACATCAGACTCTCATTTACAAGCGAAGACATCAAGATGAGGGACGGAAGCGAGTTCGATTTCAACGATGTGAGCAAAGGGGGCGAAGCGACCGTTTCAGGAACAGTATTCGTAACGCTTTCTCCAGGCCTGAATCTGATTCCCGCAAGAATGACCTGGATAGAGAATGATGTAAATAAAGAGCAGGAAATCACCGTTCCTTTGACGATTTCATCAGATGCAGATGTAGGGGTTTACATAGAAACAAAGCCGGCTCCTTTGACAGCAGGGACGGAGCACACTCTCTCAGTGCTTGTTTCCAACCTTGGTTCATACAGGATAGACAATGTTGATGTTGAGATAGATTCTGATGTTCTGCAGACTCTTGACATAACCAACAAGCAGTATATCGGAAGCCTTGAGAACGATGATTTCAGCACGGTCCAGTTCAAGACCCAGATCAGTCCTTTCACTGCTCCGGGCGACTATGACATGACCGTAAAAATCAATTACAGGGACCAGTCAGGTGAATGGAAAACAAGATACATAAACCAGCCGATAACGGTTTACGGAATGCAGACTGAGGAAGGAGGAATTCTGAACTACATAATAATCCTGGTAGTGCTTGCAGTGATTGTCTGGTTTTTCTTCTTCAGGAAAAAGAAAAAGGAAGCCTGAGACAATGAAGCTCACTGATATGCTTTCCTATTCTTTCAATGCACTGCACTACGGGAAAGTAAGGTCCTGGCTTACAATGCTGGGAATAGTTGTCGGAATATCCACCATAGTTGTACTGATAGGTCTTGTTGAAGGATTGAAGCAGGACATAACCAGCGAGCTTGAGGGATTCGGTTCAAGAACCATAGTAGTAACTCCCTCAGGTATCAGCGCTGCCGCTTCTTTCATGCCTACACAGGGAAAACTTTATCTGGACGATTATGAGCGGGTGAAACGTCTTGGAGCGGTGGAGTACATAACTCCAGTAATTACCGGCAGGACTTATGCAAAATACAAGAAAGATGAAATATCGCTGAGCGCTTTCGGAGTGGAACCCGAAGTATTCAAGCAGGTTACCGGTACTATTGAACTTGAGGAAGGGAGATTTCTTACTGACAGCGACAGAAAATCGGTTGTAGTCGGATACAATATCGCAAAAGAACAGTTTGACGAAGAAGTAAGGGTAGGTTCTGTAATTTATTTATCCGAGGAAAGGTACACTGTTGTCGGAGTGCTCAAGAAAACCGGAAGTTCTTTCACCAATTTTGATGATGCTGTTTTCATTCCTTTTGAAGAAGCGGAAGACATGTTTTCAGATATTATGGCCGAGGATGAAATAACTGCGATAAGATTGACCGTAAAGGAAGGCGATGATCCTGAGGAGGTTGCAGAAGAAATAGAAACAATACTTCTTTCGGCGCACAAAGTTTCTGAAGATGAAAAGGATTTCAATGTGATCACTTCTGCTTTCATAAACGAACAGCTTAATGAGATAACCGGGGTGCTTTCGTTATTCATGGGTGCTATAGCAAGCATCTCACTTATTGTTGGCGGAGTGGGAATTTCAAATACTATGTTCATGAGCGTGATTGAAAGAACAAAGGAAATAGGAACGATAAAGGCAATCGGCGCAACTCCTTCCGAGATTGAAAGATTATTCCTTGTTGAAAGCAGTCTTATAGGATTTTTCGGCGGACTGGCAGGTCTTGCCCTCGCATTCATTCTGATAGTGATAATAGATGCCTCCGGTTTTGTTCCGGCGGTTTTCATTCCATGGGTTGCAGGCGGCGCGCTGTTATTTTCTGCAACAGTCGGAATTCTCGCAGGCTATTTCCCAGCAAGACAGGCTGCAAAGCTTGATCCGATAGAGGCATTGAGGTATGAATAATGAAACTTGAGGATTCGTTCATGTATGCTATGAGAAACGTACGTACCTCCCACCTCAGGTCATGGCTGACTATAATAGGAGTGATTATCGGAGTCATTGCACTGGTCGTAATAACATCGATAAGCGAGGGTGTGCAAAAGGATATTACCGACCAGCTGGAAGCCTTCGGACCTAATATGCTGATTGTAGTTCCGATAAACATAGATGAAGGTGGACTTGAAGGCTTTACCGGTGTCGGGCAGGCAGCTATGGGAAAACTCTTTGAACGTGATGTTGAAGCGATAAAGGCCATTCCAGGGGTGAAATCAGTAGGCAGGTCAAATTATGGCCGTACTTCGATAGCTTTCAAGGACAAAGAGCTTGTTGCACCTGTTTTCGGAGTCGATGTAGCATTTATGGAGCAGTATGAGGATTACATGGGCATAGAGACCGGAAGAATGTTCAGGGATGAAGAAAAACATGTTGTCGTGCTTGGAAATGATGCCGCGAACCTGATGTTCGGAAACAAGAAGGTTGCAGTTGGAAATATCATCAAGATAAACGATATCGATTATCGTGTAGTCGGAATACTCGAAAGAATAGGAACTTCGTTGTCCCAGCAGGATGACAGTTCAATAATGGTTCCTTTTGAAGACGGGAACGATTTATTCGCAAACCAGCTTTCAAAAGATGAAGTCCAGTTCATATCTGTTGAGGCTGAAGAGGGAGCGGATGTCGAAGAGATAAAAGCCACAATCGAAGCAAAACTTATCTCCTATCACAAAGTAACCGAGGATGAAAAGGATTTCTCTGTAATAACCTCGGACTTTATCAGTGAAACGGTCGGAAGTCTTCTTACGATGCTGAGTGCTTTCCTTCTTTTGATTACATTAATTGCTTCTTTCGTAGGTGCAATAGGAGTTGCGAATACGATGTTCATGGGAGTGCTTGAAAGAACTAAGGAAATCGGAGTATTGAAAGCAGTGGGTGCAACAAGACGGGACATAATGAGCATATTCCTTATTGAAAGCATGATAATAGGCCTGGTTGGCGGAATACTAGGTCTGTTTATAGCCATCAGTATTCTCCAAGTTGCAGGAGAATTTGGAGTTCCTTTCTGGCTCAGGTACAGAATAATAGGATTTGCAGTTGTATTTGCTGCAACCGTGGGTATTCTCGCAGGGGTTATTCCTGCAAGACAGGCTGCAAAGCTTGACCCTGTTGAAGCTTTGAGGAAGTAAATTAAGACTTTCCCTGCTAATCTTTTTTATGAAACTAAAACTCTTTACAAATAAATCAGTCCATGAGAATGCTGCCTATTACTACGAGCTTGCAAAAGAGGCAAAGAAAAAAATAAAGGGAACTGAAAAAGCAATTGAGGAAACCAAAAAAGAGATGGAAAAATCAAGGAAAAAGAAAAAAGAGGAGAAAAAAGTAAGAGTTAAGAAAGAGAAGAAATGGTTTGAGAAGTTCCACTGGTTCTATACTTCCGAAGGAAAGCTTGCAATAGGCGGAAAGAATGCACAGCAGAACGATATTGTTTACAAGAAGCATATGGAGGACAATGATTTGTTTTTCCATGCGGATATCCAGGGGGCTTCCGCAGTTATTCTGAAAGACGGACTGGATTCTGCCGAAGGGGAAATGCTTGAAGCAGCGCAGTTTGCAGCAAGCTTTTCAAATGCATGGAAGAACGGGAACGCTTCCGTAGATGTTTATTCTGTAAAAAAAGAACAGCTTTCAAAGCATGCAACAGGCGGTTTTATTCCTGCCGGGGCTTTTGCCATCAAAGGAAAAAGAAACTGGTTCAAAAACACCAGACTTGGAGTGAAAATTGGAATAAGCGAGCATGGTTTGGAGATACTCCCTGACCGTTCTGTTAGGAAAATGAAAAACGAGGTCTATCTTGCTCCTCTGAAAACAGGAAAAGAAAAAGGGGAAATTTCAAAGTTCATTGCAAAGAAATTCGATGTTGACGTTACTGAAATCCTTGAACTTACACCTTCCGGAAAAAGCAAGATTGTCAAGAAATAGGTTCATTTTCTTAAAAGGAAGAAATATTCGAAAAATTCCTTCCTGCCTTTGCTTTTTTTCTGCATCTCTGAAAATGCAACAGTCGCCATTGTTATGTTGGACACTATCAGAAATGAAAAGAAGAAATCTTCTATCGGCAAACCGCAGGGACATATGCCTATACTTTTCGAACAGTCAAAAAACCACGGCTTCAGTATGCATGTTCCGGCATCTCCTGCAAAATACATTAGGAATGTCAGGCCTGCTATGAAAGGAAACATTGCGGTTACTCTTTTTCCAATCTTCAAACGCCTTATCCATAGTATATAGATGAGAAAAGCCGAAGCCAAGGTGGGTATCAGCATGTAAACAAGATACTCATACATTTTTCTCACCCCATACTAATGCCATCATGCTTATCTCCATGCCTATGAATGATATGAATATCCATTCTTCGAGCGGCAGGCCCAAAAACCAGATGCCGAGTATCTCGCTTTCAGGAAACCACCACAATCCGGCCTTGATTGCAAAATGGTCCCATGGCACTGCAAACACAAGACTGCCTATTCCGCATAAGAGCACTGTCCTCTTGTATCTCATAATCAAATCTTTTTTCCATATCAGTACAACTGCCATTGGAGTGAAAACATATATCGTCAGCCAGATCCAGTACGAGAGCATTTTATCACTTAGGAGCTACACAGCCTCTTATGTCGGCGTGAGGTGCTTTCGGAGCACAAACAGGTTTTTCAGGCAGATCGCACGGACAGTCCTCAAGGCATGTGGAGCATTTTTCATTTGCATCGCATATCTTGTCTCCGCATTTTCCGGTAGCAGGCTCTCCGGTCACTTCTATGAACGTAAATCTTCCTATTTCTGCAAAAATTTCCCCATCAAATTTCGGTTCATTTCTTCCTTCGTCAACAAAATAAACATTTCCGGAACTGAAATCAGGGGGCCTATCACTGAAGGTAAACCCTGCAGCCTCAAGCCAGTATGCAACTCCGCCCCTGGGACCGAAAACAACCGCATCAGGCATCTGCGTCTGCAGTTCAATAAGTGCGAGATACTCCCCTTCCATTATTACAGGGCGGAAAAATTCAGAAGTTCCGCTCTCAACAAATCCCCATAAGGTATACAGGAAAAGTATCACTATTATTCCATACAGCACTTTCTTTTCACGGAAATAGAAAACACCCGCAGCAGCAACAGGACATACGAAAATATAACTCATAAGGATAAATCTCCACAGCCATCCCTGCTCAACAAAAAGCGGCTGGGTGAGCAGAAACGCAACAAGAATCGCACCGGCAAACAATATCAGGTATCTCCTGTCTTTTTTTGAAAATTCATACAATCCAAGGAATATCAGCACTGAAAATATTCCATATTGCTCAAACATGCTGAAACTCACTGCTTCCTGGCCTGGACGAAGCTGCTGCAGTCCTATAGTGCCTATGCTTGTCTCATCCAGTAGACTGGGGATTAAGATATCCATGGCAAGAGTTGCACAGACAAGCATACCGAATGAAACCAGACAAACCAAGGATGCCCTTGAAAGTTTCCTGTCCTTAAGAAAATCATAAACCGGATAAATTACCAGGAAAGGAGCTATTGAAGCCATTATGTATGCTGTTGAACTGAAATGGGTCGCCAGCATCAATCCGAAGAATACGGCAGTCAGTGCAATATTCTTTCTGCTTTGTTCATTCAGGAGTTTTATGAAATAATAAAGAAAAAATACCCCAAGGAAAAGTCCGCCTATATTTTTGAAAAGATCGACCATTATCCTCATGTTTGCAGATGAAAATGCTCCAAGAAATGCTGCAAACAATGCAATTCGTTCGTCCTTTGTAAGATATTTCGTAAGGAAGTAAAGCGGAAATGCGATTGCAGCGGAAAGCAGTGCTATGCCGATTTTATATGCAAGTATTGTGTCCCCCAGAATAAGAGCCAGAAACGCGCCAAAATAAAATATAACCGGAGGGGACCCGCCGGTATCGCTCGGTACCCCCTGCTCCAGAATATCATTTATGTTGTAAATGTAATACCCAGCATCCATCCCTCCTATCAGGTAATGCTGGCTGAGAAAATACATTTTTGCGATAAAGGATACAAGGAATATTACAATAAGAAAAACAAATTCTTTCCTGATTTCCATTTTATCGCCAAAAAATGGGCCCGAAGGGAGTGGGATTAAGGTTTTCGGTTATGAGTTGCCAGTTTCCCGTCAGTGTTCCGTTTCGGGTGACCTGTTTTATGTGCGTTGTAAAGCACAATTAACTTCGCTATCTCAAAAAGATACATCAAAACAGCTTATAAAACAATGGCCTGAAGTCAAAAATGAACTGGAATTTCTTGGCACAAATCTCAGCAAATGGAGCCTGGTAAAAGCGATTAAGATTTTATCAGAAGCAAGGAAAAGAAG